>Ga0307373_10000333_pt1 | contig 89855 bp, 76 predicted proteins | sample OX2MG_FD_202534 | JGI IMG/M metagenome (GOLD analysis project Ga0307373, IMG submission 202534) | Soil microbial communities from Risofladan, Vaasa, Finland - OX-2 | ecosystem: Environmental > Terrestrial > Soil > Coastal area > Acid sulfate soil | place: Finland: Risofladan, Vaasa | collected...
CTTGGGAGACACTCCGCCGGGTCGCCCTGCCCGGCGCCCTGGCCGGCTTGGAGGCGGGCGAGCCGCTGCGGGTGTGGTGCGCCGGCTGCTCCGGCGGCGAAGAGGTCTACTCCCTCGCCATCCTGCTGGCGGAGGCGCTGGGCCGCCGCCGCGGCGAGCTCGAGGTCAAGATCTTTGGCACCGATGTGGACGAGGAGGCCGTCCGCCGCGCCCGCGCCGGCGTGTACCGCCCCGAACAACTCCGCCGCCTACCGCGGAGCTGGCGCCACCGCTACTTCACCGGCCCCGGCCGCTGCCAAGTGGCGCTCGAGCTCCGCCACTGGACCGTCTTCGGCCGCAGCGACCTGCGCTACGATCCTCCCATTGCCCATGTCCGGCTCCTGCTCTGTCGCAACGTGCTGATCTACTTCGATCACAGCATGCAGACCGAGGTGCTGGCCCGCCTGCACTTTGCCCTCGAGCCCAGCGGCGTCCTCTTTCTGGGCCGCTCCGAATCGGTCGCCGGCCAGGCGGCGCGATTCCGCCCGCTGCACCCGCGCTGGCGCCTCTACGCCGCCCAGGGCCCGCGCGCCGTGTTTCCCCTGCCCGCCGGGCCGCCCCCGCCGCCCCCGCCCGCCAGCCCCGAGCCTGCCACCAGCGAAAACGAGTTGCAGTTCGCCTATGAAGAATTGCAGGCCACCAACGAAGAACTGCAGTCGGCCAACGAGGAGTTGGAGACCATGAACGAGCAGTTGCAATCGTCCAACGAGGCGGTGCTCACCTCGGTGGAGGAATTGCAGTCGCTCAACGAGGCCCTGGCCGCCACCAACCGCGAACTGGCCGCCCGCCAAGGCGCGCTGGATCGCATGCAGCAGCATCATCTCGCCATGCTGGAGCGGCTGCCCTGGCCGGTGCTGGTGCTCGACGGCGATGCCGCCATCCGCTTCTGGAATCGCCAGGCGCAAGCCCGGTTCCGCCTGCCCCCGCCGCGCGCCGGTGCCCTCAGCCTGCAACAGTTGCCCTTGCCCGCTGCCACCCGCCTCGCCCTCCGCCGGCAGCAGCAGCGGCTGCTGCATAGCGGCCAAGCCTCCGCCCGCCTGCAGCGCCAACGCCAGGTCTTCCACTTGGCGCCGCTGCTGCTGCAAACCGGCCAGGAGGCCGAACGTCAAATTTTGGTGATTTGCGAGCTCGCCGAGCCGCTCCCGCTGCCTTCCGCCTGAGCCGCCCCTGCCCGGCCGGGCCGGCCCGCTTTTCGCGGCCCTGGGAGGCGCAGCGCCGGCTTGGGGCCTTGGGCCCCCAAGCCGGCGTGAGCACAAGCGGGACGCGCGGCACAGCCGCGCAGGGGCCCGCGCCAACTTTTGGTGGAGCTGAGGGGGTTCGAACCCCTGACCTCTTCCATGCCATGGAAGCGCGCTTCCAACTGCGCCACAGCCCCACTCCCGATCTATTGTGCCACACCCGCCGCGCAACTGTATAATCGGACGTGCGCTACATCTTCGTCACCGGCGGCGTGGTTTCCTCTTTGGGAAAGGGTCTGGCCGCCGCCTCCATCGGCGCCCTTTTGGAAAGCCGGGGATTGCGCATCGCCCTGCTCAAGTTCGATCCCTACCTCAACGTCGACCCCGGCACCATGAGCCCGTTCCAGCACGGCGAGGTGTTCGTCACCGACGATGGCGCCGAGACCGATCTCGACCTCGGCCACTACGAGCGCTTCACCTCCGCCCCCCTCAGCCGCGCCAACAACGTCACCGCCGGCCGCATCTACGAGACCATCTTGGCCAAGGAGCGGCGCGGCGACTTTCTCGGCAAGACGGTGCAGGTCATCCCCCATGTGACCAACGAGATCAAGGACGCCATCCGCAAGCTGGCCCAGGGCGGGGAAGCGCCCCCGCCGGATGTGGTCATCGTCGAGATCGGCGGCACCGTGGGCGACATCGAGTCGCTGCCCTTCCTCGAGGCCATCCGCCAGATGCGGCAGGAGGTGGGGCGGGAGAACGCCCTCTTCATCCACCTCACCCTGGTGCCCTACATCGCCGCCGCCGGCGAGCTCAAGACCAAGCCCACCCAGCACTCGGTGCGCGAGCTGCGCGAGATCGGCATCCAGGCCGACATCGTGCTCTGCCGCTCCGACCGCCCCCTGCCGGCGGAGATGCGCGCCAAGATCGCGCTGTTCTGCAACGTGGCCGAGGAGGCGGTCTTCACCGCCCTCGACGCCGCCAGCATCTACCAGGTGCCGGTGCTGCTGGGCGAGCAGGGGCTGGACGCGCTGGCGCTGCGCTACCTCCACCTCCCCGCCCCCGCCAGCGACCTGCGCCCCTGGCGCGAGCTCGTCGCCCGGGTGGAGCATCCCCGCGCCGCGGTGCGCATCGCCGTGGTGGGCAAGTACGTCGAGTACGAGGACTCCTACAAGAGCCTGAAGGAGGCGCTGGTGCACGCCGCCCTCTCCCACTACGCCCAGCTGACGGTGGATTGGGTGGAGAGCGAGAGCCTGGAGGGGGCCGGCGGCGAGGACGCGGTGCGCGCCGCCGCCGCCGCCCGCCTGGCCGGCGCCGACGGCGTGCTGGTGCCGGGCGGCTTTGGCCAGCGCGGCATCCCCGGCATGCTCAACGCCATCCGCTACGCCCGCGAGACCGACACCCCCTTCTTCGGCATCTGCCTGGGCATGCAGTGCGCGGTGATCGAGTACGCCCGCCACGTCTGCGGCCTGGCCGACGCCAACAGCTCGGAGTTCGACCCCGCCACCCCCCACCGCGTCATCTACAAGCTGCGCGAGCTGCTGGGGGTGGAAGAGATGGGCGGCACCATGCGCCTGGGCGCCTGGCCCTGCCGGCTCGAGCCCGGCTCGCGCGCCGCCGCCGCCTACGGCGCCCTGGAGATCAGCGAGCGCCACCGCCACCGCTACGAGTACAACCGCGACTACGAGCCCCGCCTGCTCGCCGCCGGGTTGGCCATCACCGGCTCCAGCCCCGACCGCACCTACGTCGAGGTGGTCGAGATCGCCTGCCATCCCTGGTTCCTGGGCTGCCAGTTCCACCCCGAGTTCAAGTCGCGCTCACTCGCCCCCCACCCCCTGTTCCGCGACTTTGTCGGCGCCGCCCTGGCCCAGCGCGCGGGCGCGGCCGCGGCCGAGGCCGCCGGCGCGCGGACGGTCCGCCCGTGAGCCCCACCCCCGCCGATCCGCTGTTCCTCGTCGCCGGCCCCTGCGTCATCGAGAGCGAGGCCCACGCCCTGCACATGGCCGCCGAGATCGCCCGCCGCGCCCAGGCGCGCGGCCTGCGCTACTACTTCAAGGCCAGCTACGACAAGGCCAACCGCAGCAGCGCCGCCGGCTTCCGCGGCCCCGGCCTGCGCGAGGGGCTGCGCATTCTGGCCGAGGTCAAGCGCCGCTTCGGCCTGCCCATCCTCACCGACGTGCACCAGGTCGGCGAGGTGGGCCCCGCCGCCGAGGTTGCCGAGGTGCTGCAGATCCCCGCCTTCCTCTGCCGCCAGACCGACCTCATCCAGGCCGCCGCCCGCAGCGGCCGCGTGGTCAACATCAAGAAGGGCCAGTTCATGGCCCCCTGGGACATGCGCGGCGCGGTGGACAAGGCCCGCGCCGCCGGCGCCGGCGAGGTCTGGCTCACCGAGCGCGGCGCCAGCTTCGGCTACAACAACCTCGTGGTGGACATGCGCTCCCTGGCCATGCTGGCCGAGTTGGGCGCGCCGGTGGTGTTCGACGTCACCCACAGCCTGCAACTGCCCGGCGCCGTGCCCGGCCCCGCCGGCGCCAGCAGCGGCGGCATGCCGCAATACATCGAGCTGCTCGCCCGCGCCGGGGTCGCCGCCGGCGTGGACGGCCTCTTCCTCGAGGTCCACGACCAGCCTGCCCGCGCCCTCTCCGACGGCGCCAACGCCCTGCCCCTGGATCGGCTCGACGGCCTGCTCGATCAGGTGCTGGCGATTGACCGCCTGCTCAAGCCGGCACGCGGGTGACGTTCTCGGCCTGCGGCCCCTTCTTGCCCTCGGTGATGTCGAACTCCACCTCGTCGCCTTCCTGCAGCGACTTGTAGCCCTCTTGGGTGATCGCCGAATAGTGGACGAAGACGTCATCGCCGCCGTCGCGCCCAATGAACCCGTAGCCCTTGACGTTGTTGAACCACTTCACTTTTCCGCGGTTTCGTGCCAATGGTCGTTCCTCCCCTGGGAAGCGGCTCTCGCAGCGGTACGCCGCGCCGCCGTAGCGCATCCTATTGTGACAATTCTGGAAGCGCGGGCCAGCCCTGTCAAGTGGCGGGGCGGAGGCGCTCGTAGTGGTGGGCCAGGGCGAGCAGGCGGCCCTCCTCGAAGGCGGGGGCGATGAACTGCACCCCCACCGGCAAGCCCTCCGCGCGGCCGCAGGGCAGGGAGATGGCCGGCAGGCCGGCGAGGTCGGCGGGGACGGTAAAGATGTCGGCGAGATACAGTTCCAGCGGGTTGGCCGACTTCTCGCCCAGCTTGAAGGCGGGCGTGGGCGTGGTCGGGGTGCAGATCAGGTCCACCGCCTGGAAGGCGCGCTGGAAGTCCTGGCTGAGCAGGGCGCGCACCTGCTGCGCCTTGCGGTAGTAGGCGTCGTAGTAGCCGGCGCTGAGCACGTAGGTGCCGAGCAGGATGCGGCGCTTGACCTCGGCGCCGAAGCCCTGGTCGCGGGTCTGGCGGTACATGTCGGCCAGCGCGTCGGCGCCGGCGGCGGGGCGGGCGCGCAGGCCGTAGCGCACCCCGTCGTAGCGCGCCAGGTTGGAGCTGGCCTCGGCGGTGGCCAGCACGTAATAGACGGCGATGGCGGCGTCGTTGCGCGGCAGGCTGATCTCCACCATCCGGCAGCCGGCCCGCTCCAGCGCGGCCAGCGCGGCGCGCACCGCCGCCGCCACCCCGGGGGCGATGCCGGGGTGGCCAAACACCTCCTTGGGCACGCCGATGCGCAGCCCCTGCACCGGCTGCTCCAGCCCGGCGACGTAGTCCGGCACCGCCACCGCCGCGCTGGTGGCGTCGAGCGGATCGCGCCCGGCGATGGCCTGCAGCACCCGGGCGGCGTCCTCGGCCGAGTTGGCCAGCGGACCGACGTGGTCGAGCGAGGAGGCGAAGGCGGCCAGGCCGAAGCGCGACACCCGCCCGTAGGTGGGCAGCAGCCCCACAATCCCGCAGAACGCCGCCGGCTGGCGGATGCTGCCCCCGGTGTCGGTGCCCAGCGCCGCCACCGCCAGCCCCGCCGCCACCGCCGCCGCCGAGCCCCCGCTGGAGCCCCCCGGCACCCGGTCCAGCGCCCGTGGATTGCGCGTCGGCCCGTAGGCCGAGTTCTCCGTGCTCGAGCCCATGGCGAACTCGTCGCAGTTGGTCTTGCCCACCACCACCGCCCCGGCCGCCTCCAGCCGCGCCACCGCGGTGGCGTCGAAGGGCGGCACGTAGCTCTCCAAAATGCGCGAGCCGCAAGTGGTGCGCACCCCCCGGGTGGAGAGCACGTCCTTCACCGCCACCGGCACCCCCGCCAGCGGCGGCAGCGGGTCGCCGCGCTCCGCCAGCGCGTCCATGCGCGCCGCCTGCGCCAGCGCGCGCTCGCGGCACAGGGTCAAATAGGCGTGCACCTCGCCGTCGCCGCTGGCGATCTTCTGCAGGCACTGCTCCGCCAGCCCGGTGGCGGTGGCGTGGCGCTCGGCGATCGCGGTGCGGATCTGTTCAATCGTCATGGCGTGGCCGTCGGTCCCGCCTGCTCAGCCCAGGATTTTGGGCACCTCGAACATGCCGTCGCGCTGGGCGGGCGCGTTGGCCAAGGCCTCCTCGGCGCTGAACCAGGGCTGCACCGTGTCCGCGCGCAGCGGCGTGTCCGCCACCAGCGCCTGCGCCATCGGCTCCACCCCGCTGGTCTCGATCTGCTGCAGTTGCGCAATATAGTCCAGTATGGCCTGCAGGTCGCGCTGCATGGCCTCCGCCTCGGCCGGGGTGAGGTCGAGCTGGGCCAGTTGGGCGATCGCCGCCAGGTTCATGATTCGATCTCCAGGCGCCGCACCCGGCCTCCGCCCAGCATCTGGTCGAGGCTGCGGCACAGCTCGGGGGCGATGCTGGCGAGCTGGCGGCGGGTGGCCTCGTCCTGCGCCCGCACCGCCAGCGTCCCCTCGCGCAGCCCGACAAAGCCCGCCCGCGCCGCCCAATGCGGGCCCGCCGCCAGCGTCCAAGCCAGCGCCGGCCCCAGCTCCGCCGGTAACTCCGCCCCCGGCTGCGGGGTTTGGGCCAAGATGTCGCGCAGGCGTTCCATGGTGTCCCCTTATAGTAGCGCGGCGGTGGTATTCTGGAGGGGCACGATGCAACGAAACCTTGAGATCCTGCTCGAGATCCAGGCGTTGGAGCAGCGGCTGCGGGAGCTGGACGCCGAAATCGCCGCCCTCCCCCGCCGCGTTGCCGCCATTGAAGCCAAACTGACCGGCACCCAACAGGCGCTCGAGCGCGCCCGCGCCGCCCACGCCGGCGGCCAGAGCGAGCGCCGCCAGGTGGACCGCGAGATCGAGTCGCTGCGCGCCAAGATCGACAAGATCCGCAGCCACTCCGGCGAGGTCAAGACCAACCAGGAGTACAAGGCCCTGCTCGACGAGATCGCCTTCGCCGAGGCCCAGATCGGCAAGCACGAAGAGCGCCTGCTCGAGGTCATGGAGCAGGCCGAGGGGCTGGAGCGGCAAGTGGCCGAGGCGGAGACGGTGCTGGCCGGCCAGAAGCGCGAGGTCGAGCAAGAAGCCGCCGCCGCCGCCGCCCGCACCCTGCAGGACCAGGCCGAGCGCCAAAAACTGGTGCTGGAGCGCGACCGCCTCCGCGCCCTGGCCGAGCAGGACTGGCTGCGCCGCTTCGACCGCGTGCTGCGCATGCGCGGCCAGGCCCTGGCCATCGTGGACCGCGAGGCCTGCTCCGGCTGCCGCGTCCGCCTGCGCCCGCAAATCTTGCAGGAGATGGCCGCCCAAGCCGAGCGCCTGTTCGTTTGCGAGAGCTGCGGCCGCATCCTCTATCTCGAGGAAGTGGCCATCAGCCACAAGCCCTAGCCCGTCCCTCTCCGTCCGCCATGGCTTCCCTCATCCTCCGCATTGATGGCGGCTCGCGCGGCAACCCCGGTCCGGCCGCCTACGGCGTGGTGGTCAGCGACCCCAGCGGCGCGGTGATCGAGCGCCTGCGCGCCAGCGTCGGCATCCAGACCAACAACTACGCCGAGTACTGCGGCCTGCTCGCCGGCCTGCGCTACGCGGTCGAGCGCCAGGCGCGCCAGGTGCGCGTCTACGCCGACTCCCAGCTCCTGGTGCGCCAGATGCAGGGCCGCTATGCGGTCAAGAGCCCCAACCTGCTGCCCCTCTACCAGGAGGCCCGCCGCCTCGCCCGCCTCATCCCCGACTTCGCCATCGCCCACGTCTACCGCGACGACAACGCCGAGGCCGACCGCCTCGCCAACCTGGCCATGGACGAGGCGCGGGGATGAGCGCCCCCGCGCCCGGAACCCTCTACATCGTCGCCACCCCCATCGGCAACCTCGAGGACCTCACCCACCGCGCCGCCCGCGTGCTGGGCGAGGTGGACGTGGTCGCCTGCGAGGACACCCGCCACAGCCGCAAGCTGCTCGACCACTACGGCATCCACCGCCCCCTGGTCAGCTACTACCGCGAAAACGAAGCCGCGCGCGGCGAGGAGCTGCTGCGGCGGCTGCAAGCCGGCGACAACGTGGCCCTGGTCTCCGACGCCGGCACCCCGCTGCTGTCGGATCCGGGCGCGCGCCTGGTGGCGCGGGCGGTCGGGGCCGGCATCCGCGTGGTGCCGCTGCCCGGCGCCTCGGCCCCGCTTGCCGCCCTGATGGCCTGCGGCATCTGGGGCGAGGCCGGCGAGCCGGTGGCGTTCTTGGGCTTCCCCCCCGCCCGCGCCGGCGCCCGCCGCACCTGGCTGGAGGGCTGGCGCGGCTTTCCCGGCGCCCTGGTGCTGTTCGAATCCCCCCACCGCCTGGTGGCCTCCCTCGCCGTCCTGGCCGAGGTGTTGGGCCCGGAGCGCCCGCTGGTGGTGGCGCGCGAGCTGACCAAGCTGCACGAGGAGTTCCTGCGCGGCCCCGCCGCCTCCCTCGCCGCCCGGTTCGAGCAGCGCGCCCAGGCCTCCCCCCTGCGCGGCGAGTTCACCCTGGTGGTCGGCCCCGCTCCCGCCGCCGCCCCCGCCGCCGCCCCTCAGCCCCCTCCGCCCGCGATGACCCGCGCCCAGCTCAAGCAGTGGGCCCGCGCCCAAGGCTGGTCCCGCAGCGAGGCCTACCGCCGCTGGCAGCAACTTCGGGGTACTATTAAAGACTGACGGGGGGTGATTGTATTGGCGGAAGTACGCCTGCAAGAAGGCGAATCGTTGGAAAACGCCCTGCGCCGCTTCAAGCGCAAGGTGCAGCAGGAAGACATCATCAAGGAGGTCAAGCGCCACTCCTTCTACCTCAAGCCGGGGGAGAAGATGCGTTTGAAGCAAGCCTTGGCGCGCAAGCGCAACCGCAAGAAGGCCCGCCGCGAAGGCGGCGAGTAGGCCCGACCCCAGCCGGGCCAGGCGGGCGAGCCTCCAGGGCTCGCCCCCTGGCCCCGCTTTTTTGGGGGGCTCTAGTTGGCGAAGGTGGTGCTCGCCAAGGCGCTCTCGATCGAGGCCAGCGAGCAGCCCTGCCGCCCGAACTCGATGGCGGCGCGGGTGGCCGACTCCGGCGAGATGCCGTAGCCCCGGCCGGTCAAGAAGGCGCGAATGATCTCGCTGGCGCCACAGTAGTCCGGTCCCATCTGCAACAGATGTCCGCGCAGGCTTTCCAGCTCTTCCCGATCCCAGTGGATGGTCATGGCGGCCTCCTTCATGCCCTATAGATTCACCTGCCCTGGTTTACGTTTCAGAATCGGATTTGGTTGCGGGGTATACTGAAACCTCTTCCCATGCCCCGCTTGCAACCCCCCAAAGTGCGTTCCACCACGGTGCTCAGCGTGCGCTCCCGCGGCAGCGTGGTGCTGGCCGGCGACGGCCAGGTCACCCTCGGCGATGGCGTGATCAAGCATCACGCCCGCAAGATCCGCCGCCTCTACAACAACAAGATTCTGGCCGGCTTCGCCGGTTCCACCGCCGACGCCTTTTCCCTCTTCAGCCGCTTCGAGACCAAGCTGGAGCAGTTCCACGGCAACCTCAGCCGCGCCGCGGTGGAGTTGGCCAAGGATTGGCGCACCGACCGCGCCCTGCGCCACCTGGAGGCGCTGCTGGTGGTGAGCGACGCCACCGCCACCTTCCTGCTCAGCGGCCAGGGCGACGTGATCGAGCCCGACGACGGCGTCTGCGCCATCGGCTCCGGCGGCCCCTTCGCCCTGGCGGCGGCGCGGGCGCTGCTGCGCCACACCGAGCTGCCCGCCCGCACCGTCGCCGAGCAGGCCCTGGGCATCGCCGCCGATATCTGCATCTACACCAACCACGACCTCACCATCGAGGAGTTGGCCCCCGCCGAACCCGGGGCGGAGGCCTAGCCCATGGCCCTATATCTCCCCACCGAGGCAGAAGAAGAGGCGCCGGCGCTGGACGAGCTCACCCCGCGCGAGATTGTCGCCGAGCTGGACAAGCACGTGGTCGGCCAGCCCGCCGCCAAGCGCGCCGTCGCCGTCGCCCTGCGCAACCGCATGCGCCGCCAGAAGCTCGCCCCCGAGCTGGCCGAGGAGGTGATGCCCAAGAACATCATCATGATCGGCCCCACCGGGGTGGGCAAGACCGAGATCGCCCGCCGCCTGGCCCGGCTGGCCAACTCCGCCTTCCTCAAGGTCGAGGCCTCCAAGTTCACCGAGGTGGGCTACGTCGGCCGCGACGTGGAGAGCATGATCCGCGACCTGGTGGAGATCGCCATCGACATGGTGCGCGAGGAGAAGCTCGACGAGGTGGGCGACAAGGCCGAGCAGAACGCCGAGGAGCGCCTGCTGGAGCTGCTGCTGCCCCCCTCGCCCCCGCCCCCGCCCGCCGACGCCGCCCCCGCCAAGGAACTCGGCTTCGGCCCCGGCGCCGAGTCCCGCCCCGCCCCCCCGCCCCCCGACAGCAAGACCCGGGAAAAGCTCCGCCAGCAGTTGCGCGAGGGCAAGCTCGACGACAAGCTGGTCGAGATCGAGGTGCGCGAGCGCAACTTCCCCAGCTTCGAGTTCATCTCCAACCAGGGCATCGAGGAGATGGACATCAACATCAAGGACCTGCTCCCCAACCTCTTCGGCCCCAAGACCAAGAAGCGCAAGATGAAGGTCTCCGAGGCCATGGACTACCTCAGCCAGGAGGAGGAGCAGCGCCTGGTGGACATGGACCAGGTCACCCGCACCGCGGTGGAGCGGGTCGAGCAAAACGGCATCATCTTCCTCGACGAGATCGACAAGATCGCCGGGCGCGAGGGCGGCCACGGCCCCGACGTCAGCCGCGAGGGGGTGCAGCGCGACATCCTCCCCATCGTCGAGGGCACCACGGTCAACACCCGCTACGGCATGGTGCGCACCGACCACATCCTCTTCATCGCCGCCGGCGCCTTCCACGTCGCCAAGCCCAGCGACCTCATCCCCGAGCTGCAGGGCCGCTTTCCCATCCGGGTGGAGCTGGACTCGCTCACCCTCAACGACTTCGTCCGCATCCTCAAGGAACCCAAGAGCGCCCTCATCAAGCAGTACACCGCGCTGCTCGAGACCGAGGGCATCCACCTCAGCTTCACCGACGAGGCGCTGCAGGAGATCGCCAGCCTGTCGGCGCGGGTGAACGAGGCCACCGAGAACATCGGCGCCCGCCGCCTGCACACCATCATGGAGCGGGTGCTGGACGAGATCTCCTTCGCCGGCGGCGAGGCCACGGAAAAGAACATCGTCATTGACGCCGCCTACGTGCAGCAGCAGCTGGAGAGCATCGTCAAGGACCAGGATTTGTCGCGCTACATCCTCTAGGATGAAGCCCCCCACCGCAACCCTCCCCGGGCGCCTGCTGGCGGCGGCCGCGGCGCTGCTGGGCCTGGCCGGCTGCGCCCAGATGGGCCCGGTGCTGCCGCCCAGCTCCGGGCTGCCGCGCCCGGTGAACGACCTGGTGGTGCGCCGCCGCGGCGCGGCGGTGGAGCTGGGCTGGACGCCTCCGACCGCCACCAGCGACGGGGTGGGGTGGCGGGGGCCGGTGCGCTACAACCTCTGCGCCTGGCCGGGGCTGGAGCGCGGCCGCCGCCCGGCGCCCTCGGTGGCGCTGCCGGGCACGGTGCCCGCCCCCCCCCAGATCCCCTCCCCCCCGCCGCGGGTGCGGGGCGGGGCCGAGACCCCCGCCGGCGCCATCATGCCCGCCTGCCCCCGCCTGCTCCATCTCGGCGCCGCCGCCCCCGGCGTCACCGTTCCCCTGCCCGGGCTCGGCTTCGGCGGCGGCTTCGCCACCCTGGCCCTTTATGCCCTCAACCCCCGCGGCCAGGGTGCGGGCTGGTCCAACGCCGCCGTGGTGGCGCTCACCCCGGTCGGCCCCCCGCCCGCCTTCGCCGCCGCCCGCAACACCGCCGCCGGCGTCGCGCTGAGCTGGGCCCGGCCCCGTCCCCCGCTCGATCGCGTCATGATCTACCGCGACGGCGTGCTGCTGGCCGCCCTGCCGCCCGCCGCCACCGCCTTCCTCGACCGCAGCATTGCCTGGAACCGGCGCTATCAGTACTGGCTGCGCAGCGGCGCCGGCGCCGGCGCCGCCGCGGTCGAGAGCCCCGATTCCCGCCACTTGGCGGTCTTCACCGCCGACGTCTTCCCCCCTCCCGTCCCCGCCGGCCTGCAGGCCGTGGCCGGCCCCGCGGGCGTGGATCTCTCCTGGAATGCGGTCGCGTTCCACAACTTGGCCGGCTACAACGTCTACCGCCAACTCCCCGGCGCCTCCGCCTGGCAAAAGCGCAACCCCGTCCCCCTGCCCACCCCCGTCTTCCACGACGCCGCCGCCCCCGGCGCCCTCTACGCCGTCTCCGCCGTGGACGCCCGCGGCAATGAGAGCCAGCGCAGCGCCCCTATCGCGGTGCACTAATTGCCGCCGGGTGTGCGATATGGGGCACGTTTCCCCGCTCGCGGCGGCTAGGCTTGTACTTTTGAGAGTTGCTCCGATGAAGGCCTTCCTGCGTTCCCGTAGATTTGCCTGGGTGTGCGTGCTGCTGTTGGCCCTGCTGCTGCGCGCCCGCTCCGCCTCCGCCTACTCGGTGCTCTCCCACGAGGAGTTGGTGGATCTGCTCTGGCAGGGGCAGATCCAACCGCTGCTGATGGGCCGCTATCCCGCGCTCACCCCTGTGCAACTGAACCAGGCCCACGCCTATGCCTACGGCGGCGCGGTGATCCAGGACCTGGGCTATTACCCCTTCGGCAGCGCCTTCTTCAGCAACCTCATGCACTACGTGCGCAGCGGCGAATTCGTGATGGAGTTGATTCGCCAGAGCCAGAGCCCGGACGAGTTCGCCTTCGCCCTGGGCGCGCTCTCCCATTATGCCGGCGACACGGTGGGGCATCCGGACTCGGTCAACCAGGCGGTGGCGATCGAATACCCCAAGCTGCGGGCGCGCTACGGCAAGTACGTCACCTACCCCGAGGACCGCGTTGCCCACTTGAAGACCGAGTTCGGCTTCGACATGGAGCAGGTGGCGCTGCACCGCTACGCCCCCCAGCAATATCACGACTTCATCGGCTTCCAAGTCTCGAAGGCGCTGCTGCAACGGGTGTTTCCCCTTGTCTACGGGCTGCCGCTGGCCACCGTGCTGCCCAACGACAATCTGGCCATTGGCACCTTTCGCTGGAGCGTCAGCCAGGTCATTCCCGAGATGACCCAGGTGGCGCTGCAGGTGCACGGGAAGGACATGATGCGCGAGGACCCCACCTTCGCCAAGCGGAAGTTCCTCTATCGCTTGTCGCGCGCGGACTATGTAAAAAGCTGGGGCGGAGACTATCAGCGGCCGGGGTGGGCCACCCGCCTGCTGGGCTTGCTGGTGCGCCTACTGCCCAAGGTGGGGCCGCTGCGGGCCTTGGCCTTCAACGCGCCCACCGCCCAGACCGAGAACCTCTACATCCAGAGCATCAACGCCAGCGTGGACCAATACCGCAAGTTCTTGGCAGCGGTGGGAACGGACACGCTGATGCTTCCCGACGACGATCTCGATGATGGCAAGCTTGCGGGCCGCGGCGAATCCACCCTCGTCGACGCCACCTACTGCCAATGGCTGAGCGCGCTCGCCGCCAGCCACTACTCCAGCACCGACCAGGCGCTGCGGGCGAATCTCCTGCGCTTCTACGCCGGCCTCGCCGCCGAGCCGGCCGCGGCCCGGGATCGCAAGGCGCGCGCCGCGGCCTTGTCGAATCTCGCCCAACTCCGCCGGCAGACGGTCCTGATCTACTGAGCGCAGCGCCGACTTGGGGCCACGGGGCCCCCAAGGCGGCGCGAGCATGCCGCCCCGCGCGGTTACAGCGGGGCGGCTCACAAGCGGGACGCGCGCCGCACCGGCCTGGCGCTGCTACAGCCGGGCCGGGCAGGCGCGCTGGGGCCCGCGCCCACCAATCGCGGGGGTCGCGCCGCTTTGCCTGCTGGCAAAATCGGCGCGAAAGGCTGCGAAATTCCGCAGGGCGGCCCGCCCCCGGGGAACGAATTCGGCGCGGCCCCAGCGAAGCGCAGCGCCGACTTGGGGCCACGGGGCCCCCAAGTCCGCGCGAGCACAAGCGGGACGCGCGCCGCAGGCGCGCTGGAGTCCGCGCCCACCAATGAGCGCGGCGCGTCGGCGCCTACTGCCCGCTCTCGGCGGCGCGAATGTGTTGTCGTGCCCGGCGCAGCCCGCCCACCGGCTCGCTGCCATGCTCTTCCAACTCGTCGTCGGTCACCAAGACGGCGATCTCCTGCAGCGCCACCCGCCCCGCCTCGCCCAGCTCGTGATGCCGGGGGTGTTGGGAACAGTGTTCGAGCGTGGTCAGCGCCAGCATGATGGTATTCAATCTTTCGCGGATCGCCTTGGCATCCAGGTGCTCCATTCCCATACTGGATGCGCCACCCCGATTGGGGGATTGACCGCCGCCGCCGGCGCGCCCTAGCCTGTGCTGTGCCCGCCGCCGCCACCTCCTCCGCCCTGCCGCTCTGGCTGGGCTTGGTGCTGACGCCGGGTTTGGGCCAGCGCGGCGCCCAGCGCCTGCTCGAGACCTTCGCCACCGCCGAGGCCATCTACGCCGCCTCGCTCACCGAGTTGGAGGCCTGCCAGCTCCCGCCCGCCGTGGCCCACAGCCTCAAGGACGGCCGCTCGGCCGAGCTGGGCGCGCGCGAAGCGGAGCAGGTCCAACTCCAAGGCCTGCAAGTGGTTACCCTCGGCGACCGGGCCTATCCCGAGCTCCTGCGCGAGATCTACGACCCGCCCATCCTGCTCTACCTCCGCGGCGAGCTGGCGGCGCTCGACCGCTTCGGCGTGGCGGTGGTGGGGACGCGCCACCCCACCCTCTACGGCCGCCTCATGGCCGAACGCCTGGGCGGCGAGCTGGCCCACTGGGGACTGACGGTGTTCAGCGGTTTGGCCCGCGGCATTGATGCCACCGGGCAAAAAGCCTGCGTCGAGGCCGGCGGCGCCACCGTGGCGGTGCTCGGCACCGGCGTGGACGTCATCTACCCCAGCGAGAACCGCAAGCTGGCCGAGGCCATCCTGGCCCACTCCGGCGCCCTGGTCTCGGAGTTTCCCTTGGGCACGCCCCCCACCGCGCAAAACTTTCCCATCCGCAACCGCGTCATCAGCGGCTTGGCCTTGGGCGTGCTGGTGGTCGAGGGGGGCGAGTTCAGCGGCAGCCGCATCACCGCCCGCATGGCGCTGGAGCAGAACCGCGAGGTCTTCGCCGTCCCCGGCATGGTCACCCAGAAGCAGGCCTGGCTGCCCAACGCCCTCATCAAGCAGGGGGCCAAGCTGGTCGCCGAGGCGGCCGACATTGTGGACGAACTCCCCAGCGCCGTGCGCGCCCGCCTCCGACCCCCTCCCCCCCCGCCCGATGCCGCTCCCGCCAGCCCCGAAGCTGCCGCCAACTCCGCCCTGCGCCAGCAAGTCCTACGCGCACTAGCGGTCGACGCCGGCACCCATGTTGACGAAATCGTGAATTCGTTGCAGAATAAGCTCTCTGCGCCGGAGATCCTCGCCGTGCTGTTCGACTTGGAAATGGAAGGGGCGATCCGGCAACTCCCCGGGAAAAAATTTTTGCGGGTAAGCTAGAAGTTGCCCGTGCCCGGCTGCCCCAGGCCAACCCGCCCGCGGCGGCCGCAGGTCTGGGCCTGATTCCATGGCTAAATCCATCGTCATCGTCGAGTCCCCCGGCAAGGTCAAATCCATCACCAAGTACCTGGGGCCGGACTACGAGGTCCTGGCCTCGCTGGGCCACATCATGGATCTGCCCAAGCGCGACCTCGGGGTGGACATCGAGAACCATTTCGAGCCCACCTACGTGGTCATCCCCGGCAAGGAGAAGGTGCTGGCCCATCTCAAAAAGGAGGCCAAGAAGGCCAAGGCCATCTACCTGGCCGCCGACCCCGACCGCGAAGGCGAGGCGATCTGCTTCCACTTGGCCCACGAGCTCAACGGCGAGGGCCCCGACCGCAAGCCGATGCAGCGGGTGGCCTTCAACGAAATCACCAAGAAGGGGGTGCAGGAGGGCTTTGCCCACCCCGGCCAGATTGATCAGAACCTGGTGGACGCCTATCAGGCGCGGCGCGCCCTCGACCGCATCGTCGGCTACCAGATCTCGCCCCTGCTCTGGGACCGGGTGCGGCGCGGCATCTCCGCCGGCCGGGTGCAGACCCCGGCGCTGCGCCTGGTGGTGGAGCGCGAGGCGCTGATCAAGGCCTTCGTCAAGCGCGAGTACTGGACCCTCGATGCCCACCTCTCCGCCGGCAAGGCCCCCTACTTCGACGCCCGCCTGGTCCGCCGCTACGGCCCCGACGGCGCCCTGCCCAAGGAGGAGTTGGAGGTCGAAAACGGCGAGCAGGCCGGCGGCCTGCGCGCCGCCCTGGAGGCGGCCAGCTTCGCCGTCAAGGCGGTCGAGACCAAGGAGCGCCGCCGCAACCCCCTGCCCCCCTTCATCACCAGCAAGCTGCAGCAGGACGCCGGCCGCAAGCTGCGCTTCAGCGTCAAGCGCACCATGATGATCGCCCAGCGCCTCTACGAGGGCGTCGAGCTCGGCCCCGAGGGCCAGGTCGGCCTCATCACCTACATGCGCACCGACTCCACCCGCGTCTCCGAGGACGCCCTGGTGGAGGCGCGGCGCTTCATCGGCGACCAGTTCGGCGCCGGCTACCTGCCCGCCCAGCCCAACCGCTTCGCCAGCAAGAAGGGCGCCCAGGACGCCCACGAGGCCATCCGCCCCACCTCCGCCCTGCGCGACCCCGAGTCGGTGAAGAAGTACCTGAACGAGGACGAACAGAAGGTCTACCGCCTCATCTGGCAGCGCTTCGTCGCCTCCCAGATGCCGCCCGCCGTCTTCGACCAGACCGCCATTGACATCCAGGCCACCGCCCCCGACGCCGCCCGCTACCAGCTCCGCACCACCGGCTCGGTGCTCAAGTTCGACGGCTTCCTCAAGCTCTACGAGGAGAGCAAGGACAAGGAGGACGAGGAGGACGAGGCGCTCAAGCACAAGCTGCCCCCGCTTGCCCCCGGCCAAGCCCTCAAGCTGCTCTCGGTCAAGAGCGAACAGCACTTCACCGAGCCGCCCCCCCGCTACACCGAGGCCTCCCTGGTCAAGGAGCTGGAGGAGAAGGGCATCGGCCGCCCCTCCACCTACGCCACCATCCTCTCCACCATCCAGGACCGCGGCTACGTCACCAAGGTCGGGGGCAAGTTCCATCCCACCGAGCTCGGCACCGTGGTCAACGAGCTGTTGACCAAGAATTTCAAGGACATCTTCGAACTGCAGTACACCGCCCGCATGGAGGAGAAGCTCGACGAGATCGAAGAGGGCCGGGAGAAGTGGACCGACACCCTCGCCGACTTCTACAAGCGCTTCTCCGCCAACCTGGAATATGCCGAAAAGCACATGCAGGATTACAAGCGCATGGAGACGCCCACCGAGCATGTGTGCGAGAAGTGCGGCAAGCCCATGGTGATCCGCTGGGGCAAGCACGGCTCCTTCCTGGCCTGCAGCGGCTATCCCGAGTGCACCAACACCCGCGAGGTGGCCCTCGACCTGCCCGACCTCGATTCGGCCGACACCAGCCAGGAGAAAGAGGAGTTCTGCGAAAACTGCGGCCGCCCCATGGTGCTCAAGCGCGGCCGCTTTGGCCAGTTCTGGGCCTGCACTGGCTATCCCGACTGCAAGACCACCCGCCGCCTCGACGCCCAGCAGAAGCAGCCCGAGCGCAAGCTGGAGGAGGCCTGCCCGCAGTGCGGCAAAAACCTGGTGGTCAAGCACGGCCGCTTCGGCGAGTTCACCGCCTGCAGCGGCTATCCCGAGTGCAAGTACATCAAGCAGAACCTGGTGGAGGGCTTCAAGTGCCCCAAGTGCAAGATCGGCGACGTGGCCGAGAAGCGCTCCAAGCGCGGCAAGACCTTCTATAGCTGCACCCGCTATCCCGACTGCGACTTCAGCTTGTGGCAGCGCCCCGTGCCCGAGGCCTGCCCCAACTGCCGCTTCCCCTACCTGGTGAAGAAGTTCCTCAAGGCTGGCCCCAAGCTGGTCTGCCCCAACGAGGGCTGCGGCTATGAGCGCGAGGCCGAGGCCGAGGAGCAGCCCGCCGGGGCCAAAATTGTGTGACCTTCCCCCCCCTGGCACATCCAATCGGGGGACGCCAGGTGCGCGGCGGGCCGGGCCCGGCCGGGTTGGATTTCCGTATTATCATGGCTTTTAAGCTCGCTGCTCCACTTTGGTGAAACGAATCCGATTCACAAGGAGAAATCTCGTATGAAAAAGACTCTCGGCGTCGCGACCCTGGTCGCGGCCTTTGGCCTGACGATGTTCGCGTTCGCGGCTCCCACCACCGTGCGGGGCTACATTATGGATTCCAACTGCGCCCACGGCGCCAAGGTGCAGAAGATGAAGGGCAATGTCGGCTGCGCCACCAGTTGCATCAAGCGCGGCAGCGCCGCCGTCCTGGTGGAGGATGGCGCGGCCGGCACGGTGCTGAAGATCGCCAACCAAGACGCCGTCAAGGCGGTCATCGGCAAGCACGTCACCCTCCAGGGCAACGTGGCCGACGGCTCGATCACCGTGGCCTCGGCCAAGGTGATGCCCGCGGGCATGAAGATGGGCAAGTAAGCGCCGCCCGGCGGTGCCAGGCGGGGTGGACCTTCCGGTCCACCCCGCTTTTTTGCGTCTCGCGGGGGTCGCGCCGCTTTGCCTGCTGGCAAAATCGGCGCGAAAGCCTGCGAAATTCCGCAGGAGGGGCGGGTGCCAGTGGCACCCGCCCGCCCCCGGGAAGCGAATGCGGCGCGGCCCCAGCGGGGCGGCTCACAAGCGGGACGCGCGCCGCAGGCGCGCGGGGGCCCGCGCCCACCATCGCCCGCCGCAGGCAACTTTCGGCGCGCGGCCCGGCATCGGTCCTAGCAGACCGAGAGGCGGCCGCCATGTCGAAACGTATTGCCTTCCCCGCCGCGCTCGCCGCCCTCCTCCTGGCGGCGGCCGGCATCGTCTCCCTGGGCCAGCCGGGCGCCGGCCGCGCCGCGCCTCCGCTCCAGGCCGCGGCCCAGCCGCCCGGCCCCGGCATGCAAGCCGGCATGGGGCAGGGCATGATGCAGCACATGACTCCGGAGCAGCGCCGCCGCATGCAGCTCCACCGCCAGCGCCTGCAGCAGCTCACCACCCAAATGCGCGCCCACATGGCCGAGCTCGCCCAAGCTCCGCCCGCCGTGCGCCAGCAGTTCGAACTGATCACCCGGGCCTTCGAAGAAATGCAGCAGATGCGGGCGATGATGCCGCCCCCGCCGGCCCCGGGGCGGCAGCACCGCTGAGCCCGCAAGCCCTCACATGATGGGCTCCGGGAAGATGCTCTTGGGGTTGTAGGCCTTCATCGCCTCCACCTCGGCCGGGGTTTGCTGCGGCAGATGTCGGATCAGCGACACCAGCATCCAGATCTCGTCGTTCTCGTCGTCGGGCCAGGCCGGCATGCCGCTCAGCCGGATGCCGTTGCGGATGGTGTAGAACAGCTCCCCGTCGCTCTTGTCCTGGGTGAGCGGCGCCCGCAGGTCGGGCGGCTTGGGATAGAGATCGCGCCCCAGGTCGGTCAGCCCGTCCCCGTTGTTGTTGTGGCACAGGGCGCAGTGGGCGGCGAAGTGCTGGCTGGCCATGGTCAAATTGGCCGGCGTGGTGGGGAGCGGATTCCGCATCGCCGCCGCCTGGCTGGGCATGGCCATGCGGCGCGCCATGTCGGCCATCATCGCCTCCATGGCGGTGGGCGGGGCGGTGGCGCTGAAGCCCTGCGCCGACTTTACCCACAGCAGGCCAGCGCCAACCACCACCACCGCCAGGATGGCCAGAGTCAGCGCCAACAGCCAGCCCAGGCGCCGGCGGATCAACCCGGAGTTCTGCTGGCTCATTGCCCGCCTCCCATCGTGCCCATGGACAGCGCCGCCGGCGCCGCCCCCATGCGGTCCAGGCCCTGCGTCGCCAAATAGCCGCGCAGCGTCACCGCGCTGCGCCACAGTTCCGCCTCCGCCGCCAGATAGCCGGTCTGCTCCTGGAACCAATTGCGCTGCGCCACCAGCACCTGCGGGTAGGCAGCCGCCATGTGGTGGTAGTTGTTCAGATACAACGCATAGGCCTGCCGCGCCTGCGGCAACATGTGGTCGCGGTACTGCGCCACCGCCAGGGACGCCGCCTGGTAGGCGGCGAGCTGGGGAGCGGCTTGGGCGCGCAGGCTCAAGCGCACCCGCTCCAGCTCCTGTTGCGCCCGGTCGAGCTCGGCCACCGCGGCCTCGACATTGCCTTGGTTGCGGTTGAAGAGCGGCAACTGCACCCCCACCGAGGCGAAGCCCTGCCAGCCCACCGGGCGCTGGCCGAGCTGGTCGAGCTCGCGGTTCGCCTCCACCCCGCCCCGCAGTTGCAGGTCGGGGATGGGCTGCTTGCGGGCGCGGCGCAGGGCGGCCTGCGCCTGCGCCACTGCCGCCTCGGCGATGCGTACCGCCGGGCTCTCGGTCAGCAGCCGCTGCACGTAGGGCTGCGGTAGGATCGGGGCGGGCGGCGTCGCCAAGTCGCCCGCCAGCGGCTGCGGTTGCAGGCTGGGCTGGCCCACCGTCGCGGCCAGTTGCGCCCAGTCCTGGGTCCGCATCTGTTGGGCTTGGTTCAGGTCCAGTTGCGCCTGCCCCGCCTCCACCTGCGCCTCGAGCTGGTCGGGCTGGTCGGCCTGGCCCACGTTGGCCAGTTGCGCCGTGGTGCGCACCGCGTCCTGGGCGATGGCGAGCAGGTGCTGGCGCAGCGCCACCTCCTGCTGCGCGCGCAGGGCCTCGTAGAAGGCCAACTGCACCGCGGTGCCAACCGCTTGGCCCTGGCCGGCGGCGCGCGCCTGCTGCTGCCGCTGGGCCGCCGCCGCCTCCTGGCGCGCCGCCCCCAGCTTGCCGCCCAGCACAATATCCTGCTGCACGAACGCGCCCTGCTCGCCGCCGCGGAACGAGCCGCCGCGGATCTGGGCGCCCTCGTAGCCCACCGTCGGGTTGGGCCACAGCCCCGCTTGGCGGGTGCGCCCGGCCGCCGCCGCCACGTTGTCGCGGGCCTGGCGCAGGGTCGGGTTGTGCGCCAGCGCGAGCTGCTCCAGCGCCGCCAAGGTGAGCGGCGCCGCAGCGGTTTGCGCCGCCGCCCGCCCCGCCATCCCTCCGCCGCCGAGCGCGGCGAACAGCACCGCAATCAAAGGAAGATGGAGTCGTTTCATTGCTGGTCTGCCTTTCCCGCTTGGGCGCGGAGTTGCTGGATCTTGTCGTATATCTCCGGGCGCAGCACCCGCACGATGGTCATCATGCCCTGGATGCTGCCACTCCAGCCCGGCTGCAGCCCGTAGGTCTCCGGTTTGGCCACGGCTGCGTCCATGGCCATCGCCGGACCCTCCATGTAGGCGTCCTGGGGAAAGCCCGGCACTTGGTTGGCGTGGGCGGCGATGCTGTCCGGCATCTGCATGCCCGGCATGCTCGGGCTCGTCGCCTGGCCGCCCTGTGGCCCGTTGGTCACCGGGTGTTCGCGCCCCGGCAAGCCCATGCCGCGCCCCAGGCTGGCGCCGAACTGGTCCGAGAGCGCGGCGGCGCCTTCCTGCACCATGCCCATGCCGCTCTCCATGCTGCCCGCCGCCGGCATCCCCGGGGTGCGCGTCATCGGCCCCACCGTCGAGGCCATCTGGTTCATCATGTGGTGCGGCAAGTGGCAGTGCAGCATCCACTCCCCCAGGTGAACCGCGTCGAACTCCACGTCGTAGGCCTGCGCCACCCCCACCAGCACGGTATTGCGCCGGATCCAGTTCGACTCCGGCTGCCGCCCCCCCTCGGTGCCGGTGATCCAGAACTGGAAGCCGTGCAGATGGATGGGATGGTGGTCCATGCCCATGTTGATCAGCCGAATCTTGACCTTCTCGTTGTGGCGGACGATCAGCGGCGTGGTGGCGGGCCCGGATTTGCCGTTGAAGGTCAGCCAGTTGAACTCCATGCTCATGGTGTTGGGCACCGGGTTGTTGGGCAGGGCGGCGAACTCCTGCATGACGATCAGGAAATCCTTGTCCACCTGCGTCGAGTAGGGCTGGCGCGGCTGCAGCACCAGCGGCCCGATCAGGCCGAGCATCTCCTGCATCGCCATGTGCGAGTGGTAGAAGTAGGTGCCCTCCTGATGCAGGGTGAATTCATAGACGAAGCGTCCCCCGGGCAGCACCGGCGGTTGGGTGATGCTGGTCACCCCGTCCATGGCGTTGGGCACCTCCAATCCGTGCCAGTGGATGGAGATGGGCTCGGGCAAATGGTTGTCGAAGACGATCCGAACCCGGTCGCCCTGGTTGGCCTCGATCAGCGGTCCGGGCGAGCTGCCGTTGAATCCCCACAGGTCCAGCGTCTTGCCCGGGATGAGTTCTTGCCGCACCGGCTCGGCGCGCAGGCGAAAGACCTTGACGCCGTGGTCGAGCGTCCAGGGCAGCTTGGCCAGATCGGGGGTTTGCACCGCGACCGGCCCCGGCGCCCCGGGGGCGGGGAAGGGAAGCGGGGGCGGCGCCGCCGCGGCGCGGCGCCCCAGCGCCAGGCCGCCGGCGCCCAGCGCCAGGGCCTGTTGCAGAAAGCTCCTGCGGTTGCTCATGGGAACCTCATTGCCCATCCGCCAGCGCGCGGCGCCGGCGGGAATCGGAGTGGAAAAGGAGCGGGGCGCGGCCTCCCGACGACGGGGGGCGAATGCCCTCGGCGGTGAGATGGCGGGCGGAGGTCTAGAGGCGCAGGGGCGCGGTCGTCGCCGCGCCGGGCGGCGAGGCGGAGCGGGGTGGCTGCCGCTCGAGGAAGTGCGCCGTCAGCGCGGGGCGGGCGGGCGCGGCGGGAGCCCTCCGGGGCGCCGCCGATGGCGGCGTGGCGCGCTCGCTCCGGCTCAGGCTGGGCTGCTGCGTCCGGCACACCGCGCAGCAATCGGGCGCGGCCTTCTGGCTGCAGCCGGCCATGGGACCCGACTGGGTGGCTCCGGCGGCGCAGCAGGGACACCCCGCCAGCATGGCGCCCAGGCTCAACCACACCGCCAAGACCAAGTTCAATGCGCTGCCTGCCACGGTTTTCAGTCTACCATTCGGCTCGCGGCGGCCGCCGCCAACACCAGCGCGGCGATCTCCTCGGCGGCGCGGGGATGGGCGAAGCCCCCGACCGCCTGCCGCATGGCCTCGAGCCGCGCCGGGGCGGCGAGCAACTGCTCGATGCGCGCCCCCAGCCCGGCCGGGCTGAGCCTGGCCTGCTCCATCACCTCCGCCGCGCCCGCCCGGGCGTAGGCCTGGGCGTTGCGCAACTGGTGCTGGTCGGCGGCGCCGGGGAAGGGAACCAGGATGGCCGGCCGCCGCGCCGCCGCCAGCTCGCCCAGCGTGCTGGCCCCGGCGCGGCCCACCACCAGCGCCGCCTCCGCCATGGCCGCCGCCATGTCGTCCACAAACGCCACCGCCCGCGCCCGCCCCCCCAGCCCGGCGTAGGCGGCTTGGCAGGCCCCGAGGTCGGCGGCCCCGGTCTGGTGCAGCAGGCGGAAGGCGACCTGCGGCGCCATCTCCCGCACCACTTGATTGAGGGCGTGGGCGCCCTGGCTGCCGCCAGTGACCAATACCAGCGGCGGCCCGGACGCCGCCGCCGCCGCGGCGGCGGCGCGGAAGAACTCCGGCCGCACCGGAATCCCGGTCACCACCGCCCGCCGGAAGTCGCGCGCGGTCTCGGGAAAATTGACCGCCGCGGTCGCCACCCAGGGCGCCGCCCAGCGGTTGGCCAGCCCGGTCTTGGCGTTGACCTCGAGCACCACCACCGGCACCCGCAGCAGCGCGGCGGCGGCCAGCACCGGCCCGGAGGCGTAGCCGCCGATGCCCAGCACCGCCTGCGCCCGCAGCCGCCGCAGCAGCCCGACACTGTGGGCGACCGCCCGCGGCAACTGCGCCAGCGTCGCCAGCCGCCGCCCCGCCCCCCCCGTCTTCAGCCCCCCGATCCGGATCGTCTCCAGCCGGAAGCCGGCCGCCGGCACCAGCTTCGCCTCCAGCCCCCGCGCCGTGCCCACGAAGGCGGCCGGCTCCGCCCCCGCCGCGCGCAGCGCCCGCGCCACCGCCAGTCCGGGCATCAGGTGCCCGCCGGTGCCGCCGCCGGCGATGACGATGCGGGCGGCCATGCTCAGCCGGTGTGCTGCGACACGTTCAGCAGCACCCCCACCGCCGCCAGCGAGAAGATTAGCGACGAGCCCCCGTAGCTGATGAACGGCAGCGGGATCCCCTTGTTGGGCACCAGGCTGGTGACCACGCTGAAGTTGATCAGCGCCTGGATCACCACCATCGCCGTCACCCCGATGGCCAGCAGCTTGGCGAAGGCGTCGGGGGCCCGGCGCGCGATCCGCATCCCCCGCCACAGGAACACCAGAAACGCCGCCACCACCAGGGTGCAGCCCACCCAGCCCAGCTCCTCGCCCACCACCGCGAAGATGAAGTCGGTGTGCGCCTCCGGCAGGAAAAACAGCTTCTGCCGCCCGTTCATCAGCCCCACCCCGGTCCAGCCCCCCGAGCCCACCGCGATCAGCGACTGCACGATCTGGAAGGCCGCCCCGCGCGCCTCCGCCCAGGGATGCAGGAACGCCAGGATGCGCTCGCGCCGGTAGGCGACGTGGAAGATGAGCAGGTACAGCGCCGGCAGGCTCGCCACCACGCCCAGGCCCAGCAGCCGCCAGCGCAGCCCGGCGGCGTAGAGCATGGTGGCGGCGATCAGCACCAGCGCCACCGTGGTCCCCAGGTCGGGCTCGGCCACCACCAGCCCGCACACCATCGCCAGGTAGAACAGGATGGGTCCCAGCGTGCTCCACTCGTTCACCTGCCGCAGCCGCGTCTCCAGGTAGAAGGCGAGGAACAGGATCAGCGTCGGCTTGGCCAGCTCCGACGGCTGCAGCGACAGCGGCCCCAGCCGGATCCAGCGGTGGGTGTTGTGCGAGCGGTCGAGCAGGAACACCAGCCCCAGCAGGAAGAGGGTGACGCACAGCAGCAGGTAGACCACCCCGGGGTCCTTCAGCCGGCGGTAGTCGAAGCGCATGATCAGCACCAGCGCCGCCAGCCCCAGCCCCGCCCCCACCGCCTGGCGCAGCACAAAGCTGTAGGGCGACTGGGTGCGCTCGGCCGCCATCAGCGCCGAGGCGGAGAACACCATCACCAGCCCGAACGTCACCAGGCCCAGGGTGGTGAGGAAGAGCACGCGGTCGTAGGCGAGGCGCTTGGGCATGGCGCTAGCGCGCGGCGGCCAGTCCCGCCACCAACTGCTTGAACACCTGGCCGCGGTGGCCGTAGTTCTGGAACTGGTCGAAGCTGGCGCAGGCCGGCGCCAGCAGCACCGTGTCGCCCGGCTGCGCCCGCTCCGCCGCCGTCGCCACCGCCTGGTCGAGCGTGCCGCAGCGGGTGAGCGCCAGCCCCGCCGGGCCCAGTTGCGCCGCGATCTTCTCGGTGGCGGCGCCGATCAGCAGCACCCCGCGCGCCCGCGCTTCCAACAGCGGCGCCAGCGCGCTGTAGTCGCTGCCCTTGTCCTTGCCCCCCAAGATGATCCACACCCCCTGCCCAAACGCCTCCAGCGCCTTGATCGCCGCGTCCACGTTGGTGGCCTTGGAGTCGTTGTAGTAGTCCACCCCCCCCACCTGGGCCACGAACTCCAGCCGGTGCTCCACCGCCCGGAAGCTCCGCACCGTCTGCGCCAGCGCCGGCGCCGCCTCTTCCCCCGCCACCAGGCAGGCCATCGCCACCGCCGCCAGCACGTTCTCCAGGTTGTGCGCCCCGCGCAGCGGGATCTCCGCCACCGGCAGGATGGGCGTCGCCTGGCCGCCGCGCATCCACACCACCTCGCCCCCGCGCACGCACGCCCCCGTCTGCCGCTCCAGCGCGAAGGGCGCGAACCACACCGGCTGGCTGGCCAGGTTGGCGGCGAACTGCCGGCACCAGGCGTCGTTGGGGTTGAGCACGGCGTAGTCGGCCGCGGTCTGGTTGCGGAAGATGCGCTGCTTGGCCGCCGCGTAGGCCTCCATGCTGCCGTGCCGGTCGAGGTGGTCGGGCGAGAGGTTCAGCACCGCCGCGATGTGGGCGTGGAAGCTCTCCACCGTCTCCAACTGGAAGCTCGACACCTCGATCACGTTGACGCAGTCGTCGCTGGAGCTGTCCACCAGCGAGATCAGCGGGGTGCCGATATTGCCCCCCACCTGCACCCGCCGCCCGCTCGCCGCCAGCAGCTCGCCCGTCAGGCTGGTGGTGGTGGTCTTGCCGTTGGCCCCGGTGATCGCCACCACCATGCCGCGCAGGTGGCGCGAGGCCAGCTCGATCTCCCCCCATACCGGGATCGCCTGCGCCCGCGCCCGCTTCAGCAGCGGCAGGTCGGCCGGCACCCCCGGGCTCACCACGATCAGGTCGGCGTCCAGGAAGCTGCGCTCGCGGTGCCCGCCCGTCTCCACCGCCACCCCGGTCTGCAGCAGTTGGAAGATCTCCGCCCGCAGCTCCGCCGCCGGCCGCATCTCCGAGATCACCACCCGCGCCCCCCGCCGCCGCAAAAACTCCGCCGCCGCCATGCCGCTGGCGGCCATGCCCACAACCAACACGCGCTTGCCGTTGAGTTCCATGCGGTTTTCAGGTTAGCGCAACTTCAGCGTGGTCAGCGCGAACAATGCGCAGACCGCGGCGATGATCCAAAAACGGATGATCACCTTCGACTCGCTCCAGCCCAAATGCTCGAAGTGGTGGTGCAGCGGCGCCATCTTGAAGATGCGCTTGCCCCGCAGCTTGTAGCTGCCCACCTGCAGGATCACCGACAGCGCCTCGATCACAAAAATGCCGCCCAGGAACGGCAGCAGCAGCTCCTGCTTGATCAGCACCGCCACCGTCCCGATCGCCCCCCCCAGCGCCAGCGAGCCCACGTCCCCCATGAAGATCTCCGCCGGATGGGCGTTGTACCAGAGGAAGCCGATGCTCGCCCCCACCATCGCCCCCCCGAAGATGGTGAGCTCGCCCACCTGCGGCATGCGCTCGATCTCCAGGTAGGTGGCAAACACCGCGTGCCCGGAGACGTAGGTCAGCACCGTCAGCGCCCCGGCGGAGATGATGGTGCAGCCGATCGCCAGCCCGTCCAGCCCGTCGGTGAGGTTGACCGCGTTGCTCGAGCCCACCACCACCAGCACCACGAACAGGATGAAGGGCAGGAACGCCACCAGGTACCAGCCCGGGTGCCCCAGCAGCCCGTTGAAGGCCAGGTTGGGGCGGTAGGCCTTGAAAAACGGCACCACCAGCCGGGTGGAGTAGCGCCCGGCGTGGTTCAGCCACACCAGGATGAGCGCGATCGCCACCGCCGCCAGCACCTGCGCCAGCAGCTTCTGGCGCGAGGTCAGGCCCAGGTTGCGCTGCCGCCGCACCTTGGCCAAATCGTCCGCCAGCCCGATCGCGCCAAACGCCACCACCGCCAAAATCGCGATCCAGATGAAGGGGTTGGCCAGGTCGGCCCACAACAGCGTTGGCACCAGGATGGCGATGTTGATGAGCAGCCCGCCCATGGTGGGCGTGCCCGCCTTGGCGTGGTGCGAGCGCGGCCCGTCCTCGCGGATGTACTGGCCGATCTGGAAGGCCTGCAGCCGCCGGATCAGCCACGGCCCCAGCACCAGCGCGATCGCCAGCGCCGTCAGCCCGGCGAAGGCGGTGCGGAAGGTGAGGAAGCGGAACAGCCGCAGCGGCCGGTAGTAGGGAAACAGCTTGCGGTAGAAGAGCCAGTAGAGCATGGGGTCCTAGGGCAGATGCAGCAACGGCGCCAGTGCCTCCTCCAGGTGAAGGCCGCGCGAGGCCTTGAACAGCACCGTATCGCCCGGGCGCAGCCAGCCGGGCAGGGCCGCGGCCGCCGCCGCCGCCGATTCGCAGAACAGCGCCGGACCGGCGAAGCCCGCCGCCCGCGCCCCCTCCAAAATCCATTGGGCGTCGCCCCCCACCGCCAGCAGCGCGTTCACCCCGCTGCGCGCCGCCGCCTCGCCCACTTGCCGGTGCAGCGCCGCCGAGGCCGCGCCCAGCTCGCGCATCTCCCCCAGCACCGCCACCCGGCGCGTTCCCGGGGTCTCGGCCAGCACCCCCAGCATCGCCGCCATCGCCGCCGGGTTGGCGTTGTAGCAGTCGTGGATCAGGGTCATGCCCCCGCGCCGCAACTGCTGCCCCCGCCCCGGCGGGGGCTCCAACTCCGCCAGCGCCGCCTCCGCCGCCGCCCGCTCCACCCCGAACAACCCTCCCGTGGCCACCGCCGCGGCGGCATTGGCGCGGTTGTGCCGCCCCGGATAGCGCAGCGGCGCGGCATGGTCGCTGCCGGAGTAGAACACCACCGTGCCCGCGAAGCCCTCGCCGAAGCGCGCCACCCGCGCGTCGTCGCGGTTGAGCACCAGCCGCCCCCCCGGGGCGATGCCGCGCGCCAGCTCGCGCTTGGCCTCGGCAATCGCCTCGAGGGAGGCGAAGTTGCCCAGATGCGCCTCGGCCACGTTGGTGAACACCCCGGTCTCGGGACTCGCGATGGCGGCCAGGCGCGCGATCTCGCCGGCGTGGTTCATGCCCATCTCCACCACCGCCACCTGGTGCTCGGCCTGCAGCCGCAGCAGCGTCAGCGGCAGGCCGATGTGGTTGTTGCGGTTGCCCTCGCTCTTCAGCACCCGCAGCCGCGTCCCCAGCACCGCCGCGATCATCTCCTTGGTGGTGGTCTTGCCGGCCGAGCCGGTCACCGCCACCAGCGGCCCGCCCCAGGCCAGCCGCCGCGCCCGCGCCTGCTGCTGCAGCGCCGCCAGCGGATCGGGCACCGGGCGCAGCCGCTCCGCCCATTGCGGCCAGCGCCCCGCCTGCTCCGCCGCCACCACCGCCGCCCCCGCCCCCGCCGCCAGCGCCGCCTCCACGAAGTCGTGCCCGTCCAGCCGCTCGCCCCGCAGGGCGTAGTAGACCTCGCCCGGCCGCAGGGTGCGGCTGTCAATGCTGATGCCCTCCGCCGGCGCCAGTCCGCTCATAGGCTCCAGCCCAGTTCCGCCAGCGCCGCCCGCGCCTGCTGCGCATCGTCGAAGGGCAGGCGCTGCTCGCCCACGATCTGGTAGGCCTCGTGCCCCTTGCCGGCCAGCACCACCACGTCGCCCGCCCGCGCCGTGCGCAGCGCCAGGCGGATGGCGCTGGCGCGGTCGGCGTCCACCAGCACCGCCCCCGGCTCGACCCCGGCCAGCGCCTCGCGGATGATCGCCAGCGGGTCCTCCGAGCGCGGGTTGTCGCTGGTCAGCACCACCCAATCCGCCCCCCGCCGCGCCGCCTGCGCCATCAGCGGCCGTTTCCCCCGGTCGCGGTCGCCGCCGCAGCCAAACAGCACCAGCACCCGCCCCGGCGTGGCGCCCTCGCCGCTGGCCAGCTCGCGCGCCAGCCCCAGCACGTTGGCCAGCGCGTCCGGGGTGTGGGCGTAGTCCACCAGCACCACAAACGGCTGGCCGGCGTAGACGCGCTCAAACCGCCCCGGCACCCGCCGCAGCCGGCTCGCCCCCTCCACCACCGCCTCCCGCTCCAGCCCCATCGCCCAGCCCGTCCCGATCGCCGCCAGCAGGTTGAGCACGTTGGCCCGCCCCACCAGCGGCGTCGCCACCTCGGCGCGGTACCCTCCCGGGCCGCTCAGCGTGAACGTCGCCCCCGCCGGCCGGTTGCGCAGCCCGCTGGCGCGCAGCTCCGCTCCTTCTCCCAGCCCGTAGCGCACCACCTCGCCGCCATAGCCCGCCAGCATCGCCACGCTCGCCGGGTCGTCGGCGTTCACCACCGCCGCCCGCGGCGCCGCCGCCCCCAGCCCCCGGAACAGCCGCCGCTTCGCCTCCTGGTAGCCCGCCATGGTGCCGTGGTAGTCGAGATGGTCCTGGGTCAGGTTGGTGAACACCGCCACCTCGAAGGCGCAGCCCCACACCCGCTCCATCGCCAGCGCGTGGGAGGAGACCTCCATCACCGCCGCCTGGCACTCCGCCGCCACCATGCGCGCCAGCAGCGCCTGCAGGTCGTAGGACTCGGGCGTGGTGTGGGGCGAGGGCAAAACCGCTTCGCCGATATGGTACTCCACCGTGCCCAGCAGCCCGCTGCGGATGCCGGCGGCGCGCAGCAGCTCCTCCACCAGCCAGGCGGTGGTGGTCTTGCCGTTGGTGCCGGTGATGCCCACTAGGCGCAGGCGCTCCGCCGGGCGGCCGAAAAAATTGGCCGCCGCCTGCGCCAGCGCCCTGCGCGCCTGCCCCACCTGCACCCAGGCCACCCCCAACTCCCCCGCCGGCGCCGCCTGCTCCGACAGCACCACCGTGGCGCCTTGGCGCCGCGCCTGCGGCACAAAGGCGTTGCCGTCGGCCTGCTCCCCCCGGATCGCCACAAACGCCCAGCCCGGCTCGATCCGGCGCGAGTCGTAGTGCAGCCCGGCCACGGCGGCGGGCGCGGGCCCGCTCCGGGCCAGCACCGGAACGTCGCGCAGGAGCTGGTCCAGGGTCATGGGGGGTTCCTCCAGGGCTAGGGCTGCGTCGCCGCGAAGCGCACCATCACCCGTCCGCCCGCCGCCAGCCGCGTCCCGGCGGCGGGCGCTTGTGCGCGCGCCACGCCACTTCCCTGCAAGGCAAGGTCCAAACCCAGGCGCGCGCAGGCGGCCGACACCGCCCGCACCGATTCGCCGCTGAAGTCCGGCACCACCACCCCGGCGCCGGCGCCGTAGCGCAACACCACCATCGCCGGCGGCACCGCCGGCCCCGCCGCCGGCTGCGCCGGCGCCGCCAGCGGCAGCTCCGCCACCTCCTGCGACTCTTCCTGCGCGTCGGCGGCGGCGATATGCACCGGCGCCGGCTCCGCCACCACCGGGATGTCGTGCGGCACCCCCAGGTAGGGCAGCACCCGCTCGGCGATCTCCTTGAACACCGGACCCGCCACCGCTCCGCCCTCGTGCCCGTCCCGGGGCGAGTCCAGCACCACCAGGATGGTCACCGCCGGATCGTTGATCGGCGCGAAGCCGCCAAACGAGGCCACGTAGTCCCGCGCCGAGTAAAGATGGGTGCCGGGATCCACTTTTTGCGCGGTGCCGGTCTTGCCGGCGGCGGTGTAGCCGTTGAGCTGCGCCTGCTGCGCCGTGCCCGCCAGCACCACCTGCGCCATCATCTGCTTCATCTCGTTCGCCACCCGCTCGCTCACCACCCGCCGCCCCGGCTCCCCCGCCTCCTCCGCCGCCTGCGCCGGCGCCGCCCCGCTGAACTCGCCCAGCACCACCCGCGGCTGGTGGTAGACCCCGCCGTCCGCCAGGGTCGAGATCATGGCGATCACCTGCAGCGGCGTTACCGCCACCTCCTGCCCCATGCTCACCGCCCCGATGGACATCGGCGTCCAGCGCGCCACCGGCCACACGATCCCGCGCGACTCGCCCGGCAGCATCACCCCCGTCGGCGCGCCAAAGCCGTAGGCCCGGATGTAGTGGTAAAACTCGTCATCGCCGAGCTTGAGCCCGATCTTGATCGCCCCCACGTCGCTGGAGTGCCGCAAAATATCGCTCACGCTCATCACCCCGAACTTGGCGTGGTCGTGGATGATGCGCCCGCCCAGAAAGATCGAGCCCATCTGGCAGTTGATCATCTCCTCCGGGGTGATCAGGTGCTGCTGCAGCGCCGCCGACAGCGTCACCAGCTTGAACACCGAGCCCGGCTCGTAGGGATCGCTCACCGCGGCATCGCCCAGAGCGGCGGCGGGGGCGTTCTCGAAATCGTTGGGATCGAAGCTGGGCGAGTTGGCCAGCGCCAGGATCTGCCCGTTGTGGGGATCCTCCACCACGGCCACGCCGCGCAGCGCGTGGTGGGCGGCCACCGCCCGGTCGAGCGCCTGCTGGGCGATGAACTGGATGTTCTGGTCGAGGCTGAGCACCAGGTTCTTGCCCTCCACCGGGGGGCGCTCGACCTGGCTGTAGCTCTGCCCGTGGGCGTCCACCTCCAGCACCGCCCGCCCGTTGCGGCCGTGCAGCACCGGGTCGAAGGAGTGCTCGATGCCGCCCAGGCCGTGCCCGTCCATCCCAACGTAGCCCAGCACGCTCGCCGCCAGTTGGCCCTTGGGATAGAAGCGCCGCGTGTCGGGCTGGGCGAATACCCCGGCCAGGTGCAGCGCCGCCACCGCCTGCGCCTGGTCGGCGGTCACCTGGCGCGCGATCCAGACAAAGCCGCGCCGCTCGCGCAGGGTGCGCGCCAACTCGCTCCGGTCCAGCCCCAGGATGGGCGCCAGCGCCCGCGCCGCCGCCCCCGCGTCCCCCACCTGGCGGGGGTTGGCGAACAGCGACTGCACCGGCAGGCTCATCGCCAGCGGCGTCAGGTGGCGATCATAGATGGCGCCGCGCTGCGCCTCCACCGTCACCGTGCGCTGCTGCTGCAGTTGCGCCCGCCGCGCCAGCCAGGCGTGGTCCACCACCTGCAGCCAGAACAGCCGCGCCACCACCAGCAGCGCCCAAAGCGTCAAGCCCGCCTGCAGGCTGAGCAGGCGGTAGCGGGGGGTGGACTGGCGCTCGACGTTCGGCATGGTACAGGCCCCCAGCGGGTGGCGCGCCGCCCCGCGCCGCTAGCGATTGCCGGCCGCCATCGGCGCCGGCGCGGTGTTCGCCGCCAAGGCCGGCGCCACCCCGTTGCTCGGCGCCGTCGCCAGCGCCAGGATCTGCCCCGGCTGCGCCGTCTGCATGCCCAACTGCGCCTGCGCCAGGGTATAAATTCGGTCCGGGCTGCGCAGCGCCGCCTGCTGCAGTTCCAGCCCGCGGTTCCACTGCTCCAGGCTGGCCGCCTGCTGCCGCGCCGCCTCCAACTGGTAGCCCAGCCGCACCATCTCGAAGCGCTGCCAGGCGTAGCCGAAGCCCAGCGCGAACACCACCATCACCGCCGCCAGGTACACCCGCTGCTCCCGCCGCCGCTGCGGGTCGGCGACGCGGACCACGCGCGAGTTGTCAATTTGTTGTACGAAGTAGATCTCCATCTCAGCCCTCCGCCCCCAACCGCTCCACCGCCCGCAGCTTGGCGCTGCGCGAACGCGGGTTCCGCGCCGCCTCCGCCGCGCTCGGCCGCAACGGCCGCGGCGTCAAAATCCGGTACCAGCCCGCCTGCGCCCCCGCCCGGAAGCTCTGCTTCACCGGACGGTCCTCCAACGAATGAAAACTGATGATCACCGCCCGGCCGCCCGGACGCAGCCAGCTCGGCAATATCTCCAGCAACTCGGCAAGGGCCTGCAACTCGGAGTTCACGTAGATGCGCAGCGCCTGAAACGTCCGCGTCGCCGGATGCGGCCCCCGGCTGCGTTTCATTGGCCGGTTCACGGCCGCCACCAACTCCGCCAACTGGGCGGTGCTGCGCAGCGGCCGCGACCGGACAATGGCTCTGGCAATTCTCCGCGACCTCCTTTCCTCTCCGAATTGGAAAATCAGATCGGCCAGCTCGCGCTCGTCGAACTGATTCACCACCTGTTCCGCCGTCAGCGGCTGGCGAGGATCCATCCTCATGTCCAGCGGCCCCGCGGCGGCAAAGCTAAATCCCCGTTCGGGACGGCCGAGCTGCATCGAGCTCACCCCCAGGTCGGCCACCACGCCGTCCACCTGGTCCATCCCCTCCGCCCGCAGCGCCCTCGCCCCTGCGGCAAAGTCCTGCTGCCGGGCCTCGAACTCCACCTCCCGCTCCCCCCGCCCCGCCAGCGCCTTCTCCGCCAGCGCCAGCGCCTCCGGGTCGCGGTCGAACCCGATCAACTTCCCCCGCCCCATCGCCGCCGCGATCCGCAGGCTGTGGCCGCCCGCTCCCAGCGTGCAGTCCACATACACCCCCCCCGCCCGCGGCGCCAAATACTCCACCACCTCGTCGGCCATGACCGCGACATGTTCCGCCCCGGCCACGCCGCCCTATATCCCCAGGTCGGCCAGCGTCTGCTTGTCGGCGTCGGTGAACTCCTTCGCCTTCATCTCCGACAGCAGCCGCTCTTCGTTCCAGACTTCCAGGTACTGCAGGTACCCCAGCACCGCCACATCGCCCCGCATCTGCGCCGCCTCGCGCAGCACCGCCGGGATTAGCACCCGCCCCTGCGCATCCATCTCCACCACCTGGCCAAAGTAGTTCGTCCGGCTCAGCAGCTTCTGCTTGGTCGGGTGCATCGAAGGCAACGCCGCCAGCCGCTCCTCGATCCGCTCCCACTCCCGCAGCGGGTACACCCGCGCGTTCACCCCGTCGAAGCTGGTGATATAGAACTGGTGGTTGGGGTTCGCCTGGTCCAGGTGGGCGCGGAACTCGGTGGGCAGCTTGAGCCGCCCCTTTTCGTCCACCCGCGCTGGATAGTTGCCCCGCAGCATTTTCTTCCCACCACAATTTACCACTTCTCACCACTTCTGCCCACATATTAGTGGCTGGGAGCCCGAAGTCAAGTCCGGAATTGCACATTTTTTCCGGTATCTGCCCTGTTACGCGAAGAAAAGGCGAAGAAAGCCTGGCGGCCGCACGCCCAGCGCCGGCCGTTCGCTTCCGGATTTCGGCGAGTGGCCCTAAAGGCGGCAGTGCGCATCGCACCTTCGATGCGGGTGCTGGTGCTGGGCGGAACCGGGTTTGTGGGCTCCGCCCTGGTGAAGAGGTTGCTGGCCGAGGGCCACAGCGTCGCCGTCTTCCACCGCGGCGCCATCGGCCGGCCTTGCCACTCCCTCGCCGTGGGCCCGCATCCGCCGCCGCTGTGCATCCACGGCGACCGCCGCCAGCTCGAGGCGTTCGCGGCCGCCTTCGCCCTGTTCGCGCCCGAGGTGGTGGTGGACGCCATCGCCGCCGCGGCCGCGCCGGCGCGGCGCACGCTGCGGCTGTTCGCCGCCTGGGCGCGGCGCGTGGTGCTGGTGGGCAGCATGGATGTCTACCGCGCCTGCGGCATCTTCCACGGCACCGAAGACGGCGGGCCCGAGCTGGGGGTGCTGGACGAGTCGGCGCCGCTGCGCCAGCGCCCCGGCCTCTACCCCGCCTCCACCCTGCAGCGCATGCGCCAGCTCTGCGGCTGGCTGGAAGAGGGCTACGACAAGTTGGGCATGGAGCAGGCGGCGGCCGCCTGCCCGGGCGTGGAGGTGGTGGTGGTGCGCCTAGCGCCGGTCTACGGCCCCGGCGACCGGCAGCGGCGGCTGCTGCCGCTGTGGCGGCCGATGCGCGACCGGCGGCGCGCCCTGCTGCTGCCGCGCGGCTGGGCGGAGTGGCGCAGCCCGCGCGGCTACGTCGAGAACGTGGCCGAGGGCCTCGCCCTGGCGGCCCTCCATCCCCGCGCCGCCGGACGCACCTACAACCTCGCCGACGCCGGCAACCACTCCGAGGCGGAGTGGGCGCAGCACCTCGCCGCCGCCTGCGCCTGGCCCGGGCGCCTGGTGGTCACCTCCCCGGCCCACACCCCGCCCCACCTACGCGTCTATGCCAACACCGCCCAGCCTTGGCTGGCCGACACCACCCGCATCCGCCGCGAGCTCGGCTACCGCGAGCGCGTCCCCCTGCCCGCGGCGCTCGCCGCCTCCCTCGCCTGGGAGCGACAGCAGCCCGCCCAGCCCGGCGACGCCGCCGACTACGCCGCCGCCGACTACGCCGCCGAAGACGCGGTGCTGCGCTGGCTGGGCATGGCGGCCGAGGCCGGCGCCTGGGGATGCAGCTTGGCGAACAGCGCCCACAGCATGGCCACCACCACCAGCACCCAGACGCTGCCCTCCGGCCCCACCGTGCCGCCGGTGATCCAGCTCGAGCCCTGAAAGTGCGGCTGCAGCAGCCGCCCGTGGCTGAGCAGCCCGCTGTCGGGCACGCCGTAGACAAAGCTCTGGCAGAAGTCCCAGGCGGCGTGCATGCCCACCGCAAACCACAGGTCGCCGGTGCGCCACCAGGTGAAACAGAAGAAAAAGCCCAGCAGCCCCGCCGAGGTCACGCCCAAGGGGGTTTCCCCGGGGTTGCGCAGGTGGACCGCCCCAAACGCCAACGAGAGCAGCATCGCCGCCGGCCAAAAGCCCACCCCGGCCCGCAGCGTGAACAGCGCATAGCCGCGGTAGCGGAACTCCTCGAACAGCGCCACCAGCAAAAACGCCAGCCCCCACTCCAGCCCGTAGCGCAGCGTCTCCATCCCCGGCCGCGCCCCCAGCCCCAGGCGCAGGTCGCCGCTGGCCCCGATCAGCAGCAGCAGCGCCGTGAGCGATCCCGCCCCCCACAGCGCCCCCTCCCAGAAGTTCCGGCGCAAGGCGCCCCGCGCCGGCAGCCCGTAGGTTCCCAGCGGGCGCTGCTCCAGCAAGGTCATCGCCAGCGTGGCGATCGCCACCCACAGCAGGGCGAATCCCTCGCCCATCGCCACCGCGCCCGGCGTGATCACCAGGAGGGCGGGCGAGCTCGGCGCCAGCTTGCCCACCCCGCCGCTGAGCAGGTCGGGAATGCCCACCAGGATGAACCCGAACACCGCCAGCCGCCAGCCCGCCCGCAGCCCGGCGAAGTCGCGCTGCTCGGGCGAAGAGAACCAAAGGCTCATGGCGTGGGCGCCGCCGCCGCTTGTGCCGCCGGGTGGCGCCGGGCGAACAGCACGAACAGCGCGGCAATCACCAGGAAGACATACACGCTGCCCTCGGGCCCCACGCTGCCGCCGGTGATCCAGTGCGAGCCGCGGAAGCTGGGGTGCATCAGGCTGCCGGGCAGGGTCGAGCCGCTGTCGGGCACGCCGAACAGAAAGCTCTCGCTATAGTCCCAGGCGGCATGCAGCCCCACCGCAAACCAGAGGTTGCCGGTGCGGCGCACGGTCAAACAGAAAAACAGCCCAATCCCCGCCGCCGCGAGCGCGCCCAGGATGCTCTCGCCGCTGTTGCCCAGGTGCAGCGCGCCAAACAGCGCCGACAATCCCACCGCCGCCGGCCAGAAGTCCAGCCCGCTGGCCAGCGTCACCAGCGCGTAGCCGCGGAAGCAGAACTCCTCGAACAGGCCCACGCTGACAAACGCCACCGCCCACTCCAGCGCCGACCGCACTGTGCCCGCGCTGGCGGTCAAGGGGGCGAAGCGCAGGCCGCCGCTGGCCGCGATCAGCCCCAGCAACAGGCTCAGCGCCACGAACCCCCAGAGCGCTCCCCGCCAAAACTCGCCCCGGAAGGCGGCGCGCCCGGGCAGGCCGAAGTCGCCGAAAGGCCGCTGCTCCAGCCGCGCCAGGATCAGCGTCACCAGCCCCACCCACAGCAGCGGCACCCCATCGCCCACCCAGTGCGGGAGCGCCCGCGCCCACCCCGCCCCGGCGGCGCTGCTCATCGCCAGTCCATAGCCCAGCAGCGGACCCGCCACCATCAGCACAAACAGCGCGAAGCGCCAGCCCGCCCGCAAACCGCCCAAGTCGCGCCGCTCCGCCGACGTGTACCAAAGGCTCGCCATACCGCGTATGGTAGCGGAATTGCCCGCCGCATGCCCTCCGTATAATGAAGGGGCCGGGCGCGTAGCTCAGTTGGACCAGAGCATCGGCCTTCTAAGCCGACGGTCGCAGGTTCGAATCCTGCCGCGCCCGCCAGCCCCTCAGCCCAGCGGGTCGAACACCCGCAGCCCGGCCACGGCGACAAAATCGCGGTCGTGCGTCCAAATCTCGGTGGCGCCGTCGTCGCGCGCCGCCAGCGCGATCTGCAGATCGAAAATCCGCCGTCCCAGGATCTCTCCCTGGCTGGCAATCGCCAACAGCCGCAGGCCAAAGTCGGCCTGGCCTTGCCATAGTTGCGCCCCCGCGTGGATCAGCGAAGCCAAGAAGGCAACGGCTTCGGTCGTTGTGGCAGCTTGCGCCCGCTCCCCACCCGCCCGCGTGGCCACGCTCCAAAACTCCGACGCGTTGGCGACGGTAAAGCCCCAGCCCCGGCCGTCCGCCTGCGCCCGCAACAAGGCTGCCCGCGCGGAGGCGTGCTCCGCCTCCTGCGGGAAGAACGCATAGAGCAGGAGGTTGGTATCCACCGCGATCACTGGGCGTTCTTGGCGCGATTTTCCAGCCACTCCCACATCGCCTCGCGGCTGGAGAGGTCCAAACCACGCGGCAACTCGCCACTCGCCGTGACCCAGGCAATGCCCGCCGACGGCTTGGCTCCCGCCGCCAACTCGCGCCGCAGCCCTCGCTCAATCATTTCCCGCAGCGTGCATTTCCGGTCGATCGCGGCCCGCTTGGCCGCGCGCAGCAGGTCCTCTTCGATCTCGACGGTCGTCTTCATAAATATGGCCATATTACCATATCGGCCCTGCCTCAAAAAAAACGGGCCCGCCGCAGCGGGCCCGCGCCCAACATCGCTGAGCTGGATTTACGGCCGCATCCAGATGTCGTCCAACACCTGGACCGAGCTGTTGAGCGTCTGCCCGCCGACCGTGACCCGCACCATATAGGTGCCCGGCGCCAGCAGCGGCCCCTGCACCGCGCCGCGGCCGAAGAAGCCGCCACGGCCGCCATTGGCCACGAACGGCACCGGCTGCGGGCCGCCGCGCCCGGCGGCGCCGCGCCCGCCGCGTCCGCCGCGGCCGCCGGCGTTCTCCCCGCCGCGCGCCGCCGGCGGCGCCGCGCCGCGCATATCCCACTGGAAGCGGTTCATGCCCGCCTTGATGTCCTTCGCCTTCATGCTGCTGACCACCTTGCCCTCCTGCAGGAAGTCAATCGTGGCCGGCCCCATGTCCGCCTTGGCCCAGATGCTGATGGCGGTGCCGCCCTGCGGGTTGGCGCCGCGGAAGGCGTTCTGGAAGACCGGGTTCTGCTCCTCGATGTCGTTCCTCCACTCCACCGCCGGGCGCGGCGTGAACAGGTGCACGTCGGCATCGCCGATCTGGCCCAACTGCTCCAGCGGGGTGATGTCGTCGGCGATCCAGATGGAGCGCCCGTGGGTGGCCAGGATCAGGTCGCGGTCGCGCGGCTGGATCAGGATGTCGTCCACCGGCACCTCGGGCAGGTCGTTCATGAACTTGTGCCAGCTCTGGGCGCCGTCGGTGGAGACGAACAGCCCGAACTCGGTGCCCACGAACAGCAGGTTGGGGTTGCGGTCGTCCTCGCGCAGCGCCTGGATCTCGCCCTGGGCGGGCAGGTTGGCGGTGACGTCGGTCCAGGTCTTGCCGTAGTCGGTGGTCTTGAAGAGGTAGGGGTGGTAGTCGTCGTTGCGGTGGTTGTCGAGGGCGACGTAGGTGGTGGCGCCGTTGAAGTGCGAGGGCTCGATGCGGTTCACCTGCACGTAGCCCTTGGGCGCGCCCGGCACGCTGGCGTCGAGGTTGGGCATGACGTTGGTGAAGGTGGCGCCGTCGTCGAGGCTGAGCTGCAGGTTGCCATCGTCGGTGCCCACCCAGATCTCGCCCGGGCGCGAAGGCGACTCGCGCACCTGCGTCGCCAGCGAGCTGGCGGAGTAGCCGTCGTGCTTCTCCGCCATCGGCAGGTTGCCGGCCACGCCCATGATCGCCATTTGCGGCGACCACCGGTCCACGTTCTTGGTCAGGTCGGTGGGGTTCATGGTCCAGGTGTCGCCGCGGTTGTCGGACTTGAAGAAGTACTGCGCCGCCATGTAGACCTTGCGCGGGTTGAAGGGCGAGATCTCAAACGGGGCGTTCCAATAGAAGCGGAACGGCGGCGGGTCGGCGGGCTGGTTGATGATGTTGCCCGGGCCGCCGCGGCCGCCAAAGCCGCCCGCCGGCGCCGCCGGCGCGGTGGCCCGCGGCCGGATGCTCACCTGCGTGCCCGCGCGCAGGTCGTGCCGCACCATGCCGCCGTCCTGCGACTCGCCGTAGACGATGGCGAAGTTGCCCGGGTCCTGCCGCGTGTAGAAGCCGTCCCCGCCCGCCACCGTGTACCAGTCGGTGTTGACGATGCCGTTGGCGTTGCGCACCGCGCTCGGCCCGCACCAGGCGTTGTTGTCCTGCAGCCCGCCGCAGACGTAGTAGGGGTGGCGCATGTCGCTGGAGACCTGGTAGAACTGCCCCACCGCCATCTTGTTCTCGTAGGTCCAGCTCATGCCGCCGTCGTGGCTGATGTCCAGCCCGCCGTCGTGGCCGATGGCGACGATGCGCGGGTCCTGGGGATCAATCCAGATGGCGTGGTAGTCGGTGTGCGAGCCCGTCATCGGCCGCCAGGTCTTGCCCCCGTCCATCGAGATCTGCCCCGGCGTGCCCCCCACGAACAGCTTGTTGGAGTCCACCGGATCCACCCGGATCTGGCTGAAATAGACCGGGCGCTGGTCCTGGTTGCTCATGAAGGTCCAGGTCTTGCCGGCGTCGGCGGAGCGGAACACGCCGCTCTTGTTGGGGTCGGGCGGCGGCGCCGCCCCGCGCCCGCGCCCGCCGAAGCCGCCCCGTCCCGGCGGCAGGGGCCCGCCGCTGGCGGCGGTGCCCCCGCCCACGCCCGCGCTCGCCCCCGCCTCCACCTGCGCATAAACGATGTTGGGGTTGCGCGGGAAGATGGCGATGGCGATGCGCCCGTAGATGCCGTCCTGGGGCTTCGGCCAGCCCGCCCCGTCCAGCCGCGTCCAACTCGCGCCCGCGTCGGTGGACTTCCACAGCCCGCTGTTGGGCCCGCCCCCGTTGTAGCCCCACCAGGTGCGGCGGTGCTCGTAGCTGCTGGCGTAGACCACCTTCGGGTTCGCCGGGTCAATCGCCACGTCCTCAAAGCCGGTGTTCTCGTCCAGGTACTTGGCCTTGATCCAGGTCTTGCCCCCGTCCGTGCTCTTGTAGAGCCCGCGGTCGGGGTTGGGCCCGAACAGGTGCCCCGCCGCCGCCACGTAGACCACGTCCGGGTTGGTCGGATCCACCGCGATGCGCCCGATGGACTGGGTGTTGGCCAGCCCCAGGTGGGTCCAGGTCTTGCCCCCGTCGCGCGTCCCCCACACCCCGTCGCCGATGGTCGAGCTCTGCCGGTTGTTGGCCTCGCCCGAGCCCACATACACGATCTCCTTGTTCGAGGGTGCGATCCCAATCGCCCCCACCGACTCGTCCGGCATCTGGTCCCAGAGCGAGGTCCAGTGGTTGCCCCCGTCGGTGGACTTCCACAGCCCGCCGGTGGCGAAGCCGATGTACAGGGTCATCGGATCCTGCGGCGAGCCCTCGATGTCGTCCAGCCGCCCCATCATCGTCGCCGGCCCGATCGAGCGGAAGGTGAACGGCGCCAGCAGCGGGTTGCTGGAGATGTTGATCGGCTTCGGCGGCGGCTGCTGGGCGCGGCCCTGCGCCAGCGCCAGCCCGCTGCTGGCCAGCAGCAGGGCGGTGGATGCGGCAATGCGGCGGAAGGCGGTGCGGTTCGGCATGGGGCTCCCTCTCGGGTGAAACAGGGGCAATGTATCACATCTGCGCTGGTTCCCCGGCAGGCATTCTGCAAAATGACGCCCCGGTCAGCCCCTGCAACTTCCGCCGCCTTGGGGAATCCTACCCACTATGACCGCACCCGCCAAGATCGCGCTCTGGTCGCTGGCGGCGCTGGCCGCGCTGGCGGCCTTGGCCGCGCTGGTCTCGACCAGCGGCGTCTCCCCCGTCCGCACCCTCGCCCGCCTGCCCGCCGCCCGGCTCGACGAGCCCCGCCCGCTGCATGGCTCCGCGCCCACCCGGGAATCGGTGGTGCTGGCCGGCGGCTGCTTCTGGGGCATGCAATTGGTCTTCGAGCACGTGCGCGGCGTGGACGCCGTCACCGCGGGCTACGCCGGCGGCCTGGCCGCGACCGCCCACTACGACAGGGTGAGCACCGGCGCCACCGGCCACGCCGAGTCGGTGCGCATCGTCTACGATCCCGCCCGGGTCTCGCTGGGCACGCTGCTGCGCGTGTTCTTCTCCGTCGCCCACGACCCCACCGAGCTCGACTACCAGGGCCCCGACCAGGGCACGCAGTACCGCTCCGCCATCTTCTACGCCAACCCCGGGCAATACCGCATCGCCCGCGCCTACATCGCCCAACTGCAGCAAGCGCGCGCCTTCCGCCGGCCCGTCGTCACCGGGCTGACGCCGCTCACCGCCCAGCGCGGCTTCTATCCGGCCGAGGCGTATCATCAGGACTACGCCGCGCACAATCCGGATGACCTCTACATCCGCATCAACGACCTGCCCAAGCTCGCCGCCCTGCGCCGCCAGTGGCCCGCCCTCTCGCGGGACGCGCGGCGCAGCCGCGCAGGGGCCCGCGCCCACCATTGATCGGTCCCTGAAAATCCTGATGGTCAGCGACGATCCCGACGACCCCACCGTGGGCGCCGCGATCGTCCCCCGCCAACTGCAGCGGGCGTTCACCGAGCTGGGCCACCGCTGCGACCTGCTCTTCAGCCACGACCTGGGCGGCTGGCCGGCGAACGAGCGCCTGCGCTTCGCCCTCTCGCCCCGGCTGGCCCAGCGCGCAGTCGAGCGCGCTTGGCGCCGCAACGGCCCCTACGACGTGGTGGACGCGGTCGCCGCCGAGGCTTCGCGCCTCGCCCGGGGGCGCGCGCGGATCCCCTGCGCCGTCCTCATCGCCCGCAGCCACGGCCTCGAGCACTTCTATTACCGCGAGCTGCTCGCCGACCACCGCGCAGGCCTGCTGCGCAAGCCCTGGTGGCGGCGCGGCTACTACCCGCTGGTGCGCCTGCGTCCCGCCGCCGCCGGCTTCCGCCGCGCCGACCGCGCCATCCTGCTCAACCGCCGCGAGCGCGCGGAGGCGCTGGCGCGCCACTGGCAGCCCCCGCAACGCCTCGACCTCATTCCCCACGGCCTCGACGACGCCCGCCTCGCCGCCGCGCCCCCGCCCGACGCCCCCCGCGGCGCCGGCCTGCTCTTCAGCGGCGCCTGGTACACCGGCAAGGGCAATATCTACCTCGCCCGCGCCCACGCGCTGCTGGTCCAGCGCGGCCTGCCGCTGCCACTCACCCTGCTCGGCCCCGGCATCGGCCATCCGCCGGCCGAGGTCGAGCGCCACGTCCGCGCCAGCTTCGCCTCCGCCTCCCAGCCCTATCTCACCATCCTGCCCCGCCTCGCCTCGCCCGCCGCGGTGGACGCGCACTACCGCCGCCACGACCTGCTGGTCTGCCCCTCCACCGCCGAGGGCTTTGGCATGGTGGTGTTCGAGGCGCTCAGCCAGCGCCTGCCGGTGGTCGCCAGCAGCGCCGTCGGCGCCGCCGACTATCTCCGCCCGGACGAAGATCTCTGCATCGTCCCGCCCCGCGACCCCGAAGCCCTGGCCGGCGCCATCGCCCGGCTCTGGCAAGACCCCGAGCGCCGCCGCGCCCTGGCCGAGCACGGCCACCAAACCGTGCGCCCCTACACCTGGCGCCGCGCCGCCCAGCAAACCCTGGCCTGCTACGCCGCCGCCCGCGCTGCCCGCCCACAGATCCGCTGAACCCCTGGCGGGGGCCGCGCCGCTTTGCCTGCTGGCAAAAGCGGCGCGCAAGGCTGCGTGTAATTCCGCAGGGGCGCGCCAGTGGCGCGTCTGCGCCCCCGGGAAACGAATGCGGCGCGGCCCCAGCAATCCATTAACAAAACCGCGCAGCGCCGACTTGGGGCCAGGGGCCCCCAAGCCGGCGTGAGCATGCCGCCCCGCGCCGTTACAGCGGGGCGGCTCACAAGCGGGACGCGCGCCGCACCGGCCCGGCGCTGCTACAGCCGGGCCGGGCAGGCGCGCTGGAGTCCGCGCCCACTAACTTGTAGCAAAGTATGACCTTTCGCCTCCGCCCCGCATTTTTCTCTTGACACCCGCCGCCCCGGTTCGGTTAGCCTGACCGCGCGGTGTGGCTCACAGGGTGACGGCAATGCGGATGGCAAAAGACTTGCTCTCTCTCTCTCTCTCTCTCTCCTAGTTCTCGCTAGCGCCGCGCAGGCGCAGGTTCTTGCGGCGACGGGCTACATTGCCCGCGGCACAGCCACGGTCATCGGCCCGCGCGGCAGCGAGAGCGGTGCGATCACGGTCGCGGCCTGGGGCGAGGGCCACTGCAAGGTCACGATCGCCCTGGGGGGGCCGGGGGCGCGGCGCCAGTACACGGCCATCGCCAACGGCAACCACGCCAGCATCTCGGCCCCGGCGGGAATGGCGGCGGCGGCGCCGCTGCCGCTCGGCCCGCCCGTCGGCTGTGCGCTGCTGCCGCAGGGGCTGGCCTACGACAAACTGGCCGCGGGCGGCGCGGCCAGCCTCACTGCGGATCCAGCGACGGGGCGGCCGCTGGCGCTGGTTTGGACGGCCCTTGCGCCCGGCGGCGGCGAAGCCGCAACGCTGGCCTACGGGAACTACCAGGTTTCCGGAGGGCTGAGCTACCCAGCCACGGTCACCGAGAGCGTGGCTGGCCAGACGCGGCTTGCCATCCGCTTCACCTCGATTGAAACCCATAGCCTCGCCGAGAGCGACTTCGCGCTGCCGCCGCCGCCGAAGGGCTTTCCCACCCGGACCACGGGAGGTGGGCTATGAAGGCGCGGGTACTTGCTGGCCTCTTGCTTCTGGCACTCGCGGCGCTTCCGGCGGCGGCGCAGGTCAACACCTCGGGCTGGGGCAGCTTCCAGTCGCTGCCCGAGGGCCGCGTGGACCGCGGCGACCTCGACCTGCACCTCGAGTTCCCGATCTTCAATCGGGCCACCGTAGGGCGGGCGCAGGTGAAGGCGGTGCTGGTCTACGACAGCCAGTTTTGGCAGCCGGTGAACGGCGCCTGGGCGCCCGAGACGGGCGGAGGCTGGTGGCTGCGCACCGCCGCTGGGCATCTGAGCGAGACGACCACGGTGGACAGCGGTGCCTGCGGCTGGACCGACGGCAGCGGCACCGACGACGGCAGCGGCACCATCACCAACCACGCCTTTGCCTTCACCGAGCCCGATGGCACGGTGGCGCCCGCGGGCAGCTACATCTCGGTCTATGCGCCCAACAGGATCCATCCCGAGGGCTACTACAACGACTGCCCGCCCTCGGACACACTGCCCATCACGACCTTCATCGGCGACGGCAAGGGCTACCGCGTGGTGATTGACAGCTCGGGCGCGGGAACGGCCTGGGACGGCGACGGCGACAACCTGACCGACGGCCTCACCGATCCCAACGGCAACTCCGTCACCGTCTCCGCCGGGGCCCTGAACGACCCGCTGGGAACGGCGCTCACCGTCAGCGGCTCGGGAACCCCCAGCTCGCCCATCGTCTACACCTACACCGGCACGGGCGCCACCCCGGTGAGCGTCACCGAGAACTTCGAGTCGGTGTATGCCACCGGCAGCTTCGGCTGCTACCCCGGCTGGAGCGGGTACCTGAACCTGCCGGAATCCATCACCTATCCCGACAGCTCCGAGTACGTCTTCAGCTACGACTCGGCCGGCAGACTGGCCACGCTCACGCTCCCCACGGGCGGGGTGATCAGCTACAGCCAATCGCTTTCGAACAACTGCTCCTACACCACCAGCACCCTCACCCGCTCGGAGTCGCTGGATTCCGGCAAGGAATGGCTCTGGTGGAATTCCAGCGGCTCCTCCAGCGGGCAGACCACCCAGACCAGTCCGGACAACAACCTTTCCGTCTTTGACTTCGACGCCACCGGCGCGCTGACCGAGACCGACGCCTACAGCGGGCCGTCGACCGGGACCATAGAGAGCGAGACCACCATCGCCACCGGCTACAGCGGCGGCACCACCAAGACGGCGGTGACCGAGCTGTTCGGCCCAACTCCGCTCTACTCCCAGCACCAACAGACGTTCGACCCCTTCGACAACCTCACCGCCAGCAGCGACACCGACTGGGGCACAACCTCGCCTGGGGGCGCCATCCTGCGCCAGACGACGGCGGTCTACGGCACCAGCGGCGAGGCGGAGGTGCTCGCCAGCCGGACGGTGAGCGACGGCTCCGGCAACGAAGTGTCAAAGTCCACATTCTCCTACGACAGCCACGCCAATCTGCTGAGCGAGAGCGATTACGTCACCGGCAGCACATACCTCACCAAAAGCTACGCCTACAACAGCAACGGCACGGTGCACACCGCGACCGACGCCAACGGGGGGGTGACCACCTACAGCTACACCTGCGGCAGCGGGTTTTACCCCAGCAGCGTGCAGAGCGCCATCGCCCCGGTGGCCACCAGCGCCACTTGGGACTGCGCCGGCGGCGTGCAGCTAACCTCCACCGACCCCAACGGCCAAACCACCACCACCGCCTACGACGATCCAACGCACATGTGGCGGCCGACCTCGATCACCGCGCCCGACGGCAGCCAGACCACGATCAGCTACATCTCGCCCAACCAGGTGGAGCGGGCGCAAACCTACAATTCCGGCCACTCCACCGACGATGTGCTGACCACGCTCGACGCTCTGGGGCGTCCCGTCCTCAGCCAGCGCCGGCAATCGCCCGTCAGCGGGAGCTTTGATACGGTCGAGACTTGGTACGACGCCATGGACAGGCCGGTCCAGGCGAGCATGCCCTTCACCTCGACCGCCGGCGTCGGCGGTGGCGCCGCCTTCACCACCACCACCTACGACGAGTTCTCGCGTCCGCTGGTGGTGATCGACGGCGGCGGGGGAAAGGTGAGCTATGCCTACAGCCAGAACGACACCCTGATCACGGCCGGGCCGGCGCCGAGCGGGGAGAACACCAAGAGCAAGCAGGAGCAGTTCGACGGCTTGGGAAGGCTGCAGTCGGTGTGCGAGATCAACACGCTGGGGGGCGACGGGCCCTGCGGACAGACGGTGGCGCAGAGCGGGTATCTTACGGTCTATGCCCGCAACGCCCTGGGCCAAATCACCCAGGTCACCCAGAACGCGCAGACCACGCCCACCCAGACGCGGACTTTCAGCTTTGACCAGCTCGGCCGGCTGACGGCGGAGGCCAACCCGGAGAGCGGGACCACCGCCTACACCTTCGACAGCGATGCGACCTGCGGGATCTCGGGAGGCGACTTGGTGAAGCGCGTGGACGCCAACGGCAACACCACCTGCTACGCCTACGATTTGCTCCACCGGGTAACGCAGATCCGCTATCCGAGCGGCGATCCGAACCCCACGCCGGACAAGTATTTTGCCTACGACGGCGCCAGCCTGGACAACACCAGCATGGCCAACGTGGCGGGCAGGCTGGCCGAGGCCTACACCGGCACGCCGACGGCCAAGATCACCGACCTGGGCTTCAGCTACCCCAATCCGGGCGCGGACGAAGAGGACGTCTACCAGTCCTCGCCCAACTCCGGCGGCTGGACCATCGCCATCGCCCAGCATTACGCCAACGGCGCGGTTTCGACGCTGACCTTGCCCACGGGCGTGCCGGCCATCACCTACAGCCTGGACGGCGAGGGCCGCCCGGTCGGCGCCATGGCGGGCACCGCGACGCTGGCGAAGAACGGCGTCTACTCGCCCGAGGGGCTGACCAGCCTGACCCTGGGCTCCAACGACAGCGACGGCTACCAGTACGACGCCAGTACCGGCCGCATGGAGCAGTACCAGTTCACGGTGGGCGGCGCGACCGACACCGGGACGCTCACTTGGAACGCCAACGGCTCGCTGGGGACGCTGGGGATCACCGACAACATCCCGGGCGCCGACGACACCCAGTCCTGCACCTACACCCACGACGACCTGGGCCGCATTGCCTCGGCGGCATGCACCGGCGGGGACAACTGGAGCCAGACCTTTTCCTACGATTCGCTGGGCAATGTACTGAAGAGCGGGACGCAATCGTTCCAGCCCAACTATGGGATCAACAACCGCATCTCGACCAACATCAACTTCACGGCCCACTACGACAACGACGGCAATTTGCTCGACGACCCGGTGACGCCGGCCACCGGAGTCAACGCCTTCGACGCCGAGGGGCACGCGGTGACACTGGAGGGGATCGGGGTGACGTATGACGCGCTGGGAAGGGCGGTGGAGGCGGCGGAGCCGGGCGGGACGATCGAGTTCCTGTATGGCCCGGGCGGGGGTAAACTGGCGGTGATGAACGGGCAGACCCTGGCGGCCGCCTACATTCCGCTGCCGGGCGGGGGGACGGCGGTCTATCATGGTGCGACGCTGGCCTACTACCGGCATGCCGATTGGCTGGGCAGCTCGCGGCTGGCCTCGACCCCCGGCCGGACGCTCTATTCGGCCACCGCCTACGCGCCGTATGGGGAGCCGTACGAGGAGAGCGGGACGATCGACCGCAATTTCACCGGCCAGAACCAGGACATCGTCGGCGGCCAGTACGACTTCCTCATGCGGGTGTACAACCCCATCCAAGGCCGTTGGTGGACGCCCGACCCCGCCGGCCTGGCGGCGGTGGACCCCAATGACCCGCAGAGCTGGAATCGCTACGCCTATGTCGGCGGCACCCCCCTGGAGGCCACCGATCCGCTCGGGCTGGACCCGTGCCCGCCGGGGAGCAGCGTGCAGTGGTGCTTTAGCGGGAGCTCGGTGCCTGGGCTGGGGCAGCAGAATACGCCGCCGGGCATGGGCAGCGGCGGCCTCGACCTGCTCATCGCTGCGCTGCAGCAGGAGCTCAGTCTCTTTTGGCCCGGCAGCGCCCAGCCTGCCATTGTCGTGCCCGGCAGCGGGAGTGGCGAGCCAACTAGCCCTGCGACGACGACTTCAGGAAAGCAAAGCAACACGCCGTGCAGCCACGGGATTGGCGTAGGCGCAATGAGTGGGGGCGCTGCCGAGGCGGGCGCTGGGGCCGCCGGCGCTGGAGTACAGGGCTCTGTCGGCGGCGGCCTGTTTTTCAACCCGCAAAATGACCTTAGCATTGGCGCGCTGGCCGCCGGCGGTGCCGTGGCCTATGCCGGGGGCGCTGTCTCCGGGGTGCCGCAGCAATACCCCAAGACTGCTCTTATCCTTGGGGCGTTCGCCGGCGCTGGCGGTGGCGTCTTCCTCACGAATGCGGGGTCAGTGTCCGAACTCGCGGGTCCATTTCTGACCCTCAGCGCGAATCTTGCGGTTTTTGGAATCAAGGGCAGCCTCCAGCTTGCCGTTGATCGCCACTGGACGGCCATGGCAACGTTTAGTCTCGGCGCCGGCCCGCCAGGGGCCGATTTTTCCGCATACACGACCGACACCGTGACCACGGAGCCAGGGTGCTCCTGGGTGCCGTGATGACAGGGCTCCCGCAGCAAATGTTTGAGGTTTTCCGGCCGATCGGCGTCCTGTTGGCGTACTCTTTCTGGCTGCTCGTACTGGCGAGGGCGCCTATTGTCGAGAAGGCGGAGAGATGGATTGAGCGGTCGGGCTTGGGCAGGTGTTCGAACTGGCTGCCGCAGGATTTCCGGACCGCAACTAGCCGCGGCTGGCGGTGGGTTGCTCTGGTTATCACGATTGGAATTTATGTGTCGCTGGTTTTGGCGCCCTGGGGCCTGTAGCGGCGGGCACATGCCAGCATTGGACCGACGCACATGACGCGAGTTGACTTGCTTGTAGATGCCGCAATCCCCTTTCTGATCCCGCTGGGGCCGATTTGGATCTGTTACGTAATCTTCCGGCTGGTGAATGGAGGGGCGCCCATGGGGCACCGTCAGAGATTCGTTACGGCGGCTTGGGCGTTCTTTTTCTTCGAATTCGGCATATTGGGCGCGCTTGGCTCCCTTTGGAATATCCAATTTCGAATTTCTATTTCGCTCGTGCTCTGCACCTTGCTGGCCTTGGTGGTCGGGCGCTGGTGGGCGGGGCGCGGGCAAGCGCGGAATGATTTGGGCGGCTGAGCGCCAACGAAAAGTGGGCTCTGAACGAAAATCTGACAAGGTGCTCATTTCAAGCGGATTTCCGCAGGACAGGCCTGACCCGCAGACGGCTGGGCGTGGCAGCTGGGAAGGATGGAGCGTTCCTAAGGGGCACAGCGGTTGACCGTCCCCTTCGCGGGGGTCGCGCCGCTTTGCCTGTCGGCAAAATCGGCGCGAAAGGCCGCGAAATTCCGCAGGGCGGCCCGCCCCCGGGAAGCGACTTCGGCGCGGCCCCTGCGAGGCGCAGCGCCGGCTTGGGGCTCCGGGGCCCCCAAGCCGGCGTGAGCACAAGCGGGACGCGCGGCGCAGCCGCGCAGGGGCCCGCGCCCACCTTCGCTGCCGCGTCCATCGCCTCATGAAAGGTTCCGCTTGAGCCCCAGGAGGGGCCGCTCGAAGCCGAACCACAGCGCCGTGGCCACCGCGATGGCGGCCGTCCAGCGCGCCGCCACGATGGCCAGGTCGCCGGCAGCCCCGGCGTGAATGGCGTCCATGCGCGCGTCCAGCCCGCCCAGCAGCATGAACACCGGCATGTGGACCATATAGAGGCCGTAGCTGATCCTGCCCAGGCCGCGCAGCGGGCGCAGCCGCAGCCCGCGGGCGACGGCGCTGCCGGTTTCCTCGCCCCCCACCGCCAGCAGCAGCAGGCCGCCAAAGCCCAGCGCCACCGCCGAGCTGATCCCGGGCCCCCACCAGCGCGCCGCGGCCACCGCGCCCGCCAGCCCGGCTCCGGCGCCGCCCCAGGCCAGCCGCATCCAGGTGCGGCGCGGCCAGCGCGTGGCGCGCAGCCCCAGCGCGAGCAGCGAGCCGATCGCCAGCCCGTCCAAGTGGTAGAGCGTGTGCACCGGGACAAACCAGCGCGGATGCGCCCGCACCCAGGGCTCGGCCGCCACCACCAGCCCCAGCACCCCGGCCAGGGCCGCCGCCGGCAGCCGCCGCGCCAGCGGCGCCCACACCAGGTAATACTGCTCCTCGATGGCCAGGCTCCAGGCTGGATACAACGCCCCGTTCAGCCCCGGAACCAGGTTCTGCAGGAAGAGCGCGAACATCAGCCAATACGGCTGCCGCCCGGTCCATACCGCCCCCGCCCCGAAGAGCAGCACGCAGGCGGCGACCACCAGCGCCAGCACCGGCAGGATGCGCAGCCCGCGGCGGGCGTAGAAGCGGGCGAAAAACCGCTGCCGCCGCCGCCCGTCGAGCACGATGCCGGTGATCAAAAAGCCGGAAAGGACAAAAAACAGATCCACCCCGATCCAGCCCCACTCCGCCGCCCCGCCCAGCCCCAGCGGCGCCAGCCGCGGCGCGCAGTGCTGCACCAGCACCAGCGCGATGGCCGCCCCCCGCAGCCCGTCCAGCGCGGGCATGGCGTCGGGCACCCAGTCGGGCTTGGTCTGGATCACCTGTTCACTCTAGCCTGCCGGACGCCCATGCGCGGCTTGACATGCGGGAAATTTGGACCACACTGGAGGCAACGGAGATTCCCATGCCCGGCAGATGGAAGGTGGCCACGTTCCTGCTCGCGGCTGTCTTGGCGGCAGGGGTGCTGGCCTTGGCCGATTCCTACGTGCGCATCGTGCGCGTCAGCTTTCTGGCCCACCAGGTTGAGGTCAGCCGGCCGGCGGCCGCCGCCGCGGGCGCGACCCGCCCCCGGCGCTGGTCCACCGCCCTGCTCAACGCCCCCGTGGTGCAGTCCGAGCGGCTGCGCACCCGCGCCGCCGGCGAGGCCGAGGTGCAGTTGGAGTGCGGCTCGGCGCTGCGCCTGGCGCCGGACTCCGAACTCGTCTTCTCCAAGCTGTCGCTGCTCGACAGCGGCGTCCGCGCCACCACGGTGACGCTCCGCCGCGGCACCGCCTACTTCACCCTGCAGCGCGCCGACAGCCCCGATTTCCACGTGCTGCTGCCGGGGGGCGAGATCTCCACCCCCAACGGCGGAGCCAGCCTGCGCGTGGCCGCCCCCGACGACGCCCCCGCCACGGTCGAGCTGCTTGCCGGCCACGCCGTGGTCACCGCCGAGCAGCAAAAATTCGTGCTCAAGAAGTCGCGCACGCTGGCGCTGCTGCCCGACGGCGGCGTGGCCTGGCGGCCCGCGGCGCCGCCCGACCTCTGGCAGCGCTGGAGCCGCAGCCGCGACCAGGCCTTCCAGCGCGCCGTCAACGCCAGCGTGCCCAAGCTCGATATGGATGCCCACCCGCTGGCGCCGCCCCCGCCCCAGCCCAACATCGCCGGCACCCCCGACCTCTACGACCCCCTCCCCGCCGACGCCACCAGGATGTTCAACGACAGCGACCCCTTCGTCGCCACCGCCCGCGCCATCGCCAAAGTCCCCTATTGCGCCAACAACTGACCGCGCGGCAGGGCCCGCGCCGCCGCCCGCCGCCCGCCGCTCGCGGCGGTCGCCCCGCTTTGCCTGCTGGCAAAATCGGCGCGAAAGCCCGAAATTCCGCAGGGGCAGACGCGCCCGTGGCGCGTCTGCGCCCCCGGGAAACGGCGGCCCCAGCAGCCCAGCAGCGAAGCCGCGCAGCGCCGGCTTGGGGCCATGGGGCCCCCGAGTCGGCGCGAGCATGCCGCCCCGCGCCGTTGCAGCGGGGCGGCACACAAGCGGGACGCGCGGCGCACCGGCCCGGCGCTGCTCCAGCCGGGCCGGGCAGGCGCGCTGGGGCCCGCGCCCACCATGAAGCCGCGCAGCGCCGACTTGGGGCCATGGGGCCCCCGAGTCGGCGCGAGCATGCCGCCCCGCGGCGTTACAGCGGGGCGGCTCGCAAGCGGGACGCGCGGCGCACCGGCCCGGCGCTGCTCCAGCCGGGCCGGGCAGGCGCGCTGGGGCCCGCGCCCACCTTAGTTCAGAATCGTCAGCGTCAAGTTCAGCGCCGGCAGCGAGCCGCCGGTCATGTTGGCGCCGATGGCGATGGGCACTGCCCCCGCCGGCGGCGGCGTCCCGCCCCCGCCCAGGTTCGGCGCCGCGCTGGAGCCGCAGCCCACCAGTCCGCCGCCCAGGGCGAGGCCCAGCACCACCGCCAGGGCCCAGCCGCCGCGCCGCCCGCGGCGCTTGCGCCACCCCAGCGGCAGCAGTCCCAGCAGCGCCAGCGGCCACGCCATCGCCAGGTCGAATCCGCCCGGCGGCGGCAGCCCGGCCACGGTGGCGTCCACCGTGATGGTGAGCACGGTCGAGGCCGAGTCGCCCGCGCCGGCCAAGGTTGTCGGGATGGGATTGGGCGAGAAGCCGCAGTGCACATAGGCCGGCAGCGTGCTGGGGCAGGTGAAGGTGATGGGCGCGGAGAAGCCGTTGGGCGTGGTCACGGTGAGGGTGGTGGTGACGCTCTCGCCGCCCGAGGCCGTCAGCGACGAGGGGTTGGCGCTGATCAGGTACTGCACCGTGGCGTCTTGCGGCGTGGTGACGTTGGCGCTCTCGAAGTTGCTGTCGCCCGAGTAGGAAGCGGTGATGGCGTAGGGCGTGGCGCTGGGCGCCAGCACCGGCGACAGCACCCCGGCGTTGGAGCTCAGCGCCACCGCGCCGCCGGGGATGGCAATGCCGTTGCTGTAGAAGGTGATCGTGCCCGAGGGGTTGGGCGCGTTCCCCAGCGTCGCCGTGGTCGAGACCGTGCCGGTCAAGACCAGCGGCGTGATGCTGGCGCCGCTGGCCACGCCCCCGCTCACCGCCAGCGTCAGCGTGGTCGGCGCCTTGCCCAGGGTGTAGGAAGTGGCGTCGGCGCCCTGGCTGCTTTGGAAGTTGCCGCTGGCGTCGCTGTAGCAGGCGGTGACGGTGAGGCCGCTGCCGGCCCCCACCACCACGCCGGAGACGCTGGCGGCGCCGTTCTGCACCGTGGCCGTGGCCACGTAGGCGGAGACCGAGCAGGCCGCCCCCGCCGTCCCCACGATAAAGCCCACGCTGCCCTCGGCCACCGGCGCGCTGGCGTTGTTGCTGTTCGCCACCGTGGCGCTGAAGCTCACCGGGCCGGGATAGGTGTTGGTCGCCTCGGTGAAGCTGGCGCTGACCGCGGTCGGCGCCGCCGTCACCTGCAGCGGCACGGTGCCGGCGGTGGTGCTGGCGGCGAAGCTGCCGCTGCCGCTGTAGCTGGCCGAGACCAGGTAGCTGCCCACCGGAATGGCGCCGCTGGCGCTGGCCGTGCCGCCCTGCACCGAGGCCGCCATCAGTTGCACCGGGCTGGCACAGGCCCCGGTCGCGGGACACAGGCTGAAGGTCACCGACCCGCCCGCCACCGATCCCCCCGTCCAGGTCACCGCCGCCGTCAGCGTGCCCGGGCCGGGATAGACCGCCGTCGCCGCCAGTCCGGTGACGGTGATCGTGGTCGATGTCGCGCTGCTCGAGGCCACCCCGTTGTTGACCAGCAGCGCCGCCCCCTGGCTGGTCGAGACCAGCACGCCGGGGCTGCCCCCCACCGGCGCGGTTCCCGCCGCCGCCAGGTTCGAATCCACCCCGGCCACCGTCCCCACCGTCGGCGGCAGCAGTTGTCCCTTCACGTTTTGATAGGCGTAGGCGACGCCATTCGCCAGCGCCACCACGTCCGGCAGCGCCGAGCCGTAGAACTTGCCGGTGGCCAGCACCGGGTCGTAGCTGACGCAGCCGGCGTAGTTGCCCCCGGCGTTGCAGTTGGGCCCGGGAATGCTGTCGCCGGCGTAGAGCGGCTGCGCCGGCTGCGGGGTGAAGCTGCCCGCCTGCCCCGCGGTGTTGAGCAGCACCTGCACCCCCTGGCTGCCCGCCACCACGAGGTCGGGCAGGCCGTCGCCGTTGATGTCGGCCGAGGCCACCGCGCTGAAGTTGGGGTAGGGCGTTCCCACCGCCTGGCTCAACAGCGTGGGGTTGGTCGGCGCCACCAGCATGCCGCCGTTGTTTTGCAAAATCCCCACCGCCGCGCCGCCCTGAGCGGCGGTGTTGCCGCTGCACAACTCGCCGCCATCCACCAGCGCCAGGTCGGGCTGCTTGCCCTGGAAAAAGAAGTCGGCCGCCCCCGCCACCGGGTTCACCACCGGCGGCGCCACGTACACCGGGTTGGCGAAGGTGCCATCGCCCTTGCCCAGGAACACATACACCGCCCCCAGCGAATCCCCCGTGCCGTCGTTGTTGCAGTTGTTGCCGTTTTCCGGGAGCACCAGCACCAGGTCGGCCTTGCCATCGCCGTTGACGTCGAAGGCGAACATCTGCGGCTGCGCCCCCGCCCCGGGCGTGCTGGGCCGGTAGTTGTAGCCGGGATAGCCGGGGGCCGCGGAGAGGTTGTAGCTATAGGTCGGGGTGAAGGTCCCGTCGCCGTTCGCGCCCATCACCACCACCGTGTCCGCGCCAAACAGCGCCAAGTCGCTGTTGCTCGAGGGCCCGAAGTTGCCCGCCACCTCGGCATCGGCGCCGCTGTAGCTCAGGCTGGCATTGGCGACCGTGGTCACCGGCACAGTGGTGGTGGTGGGCAGCGCCCCGCTGGCGTTGGCCAGGTAGACGGTGAAGTTGGGCTCGCCCGTCGCCAAGTCGCCGCCCAGCACCGCCAAGTCGGTCTTGCCGTCGCCGTTGAAGTCGCCGGTGGCGAAGCCGGGCGGAAAGTTGTACCCATTGCGGCCGGTGCCGGGATAGAGCGTTGCCGTGCCGCCCACCGCCCCCGCCGCGTTCAGCACATAGACGTCAATCGAGCGCTCGTCGGTGAAGCTTTGGAAAATAGGAAACGAGCCGGCGTGGACGCCGGCGCCGATGACCACGTAGCCTGGGCTGGCCAGGTTGGGCGAGTAACCGCTGGCCAGCGCCTGCTCCGGCGGGCTCAGCGCCCCGCTCGCCTGCCAGGTGCCGTTGAACGTGCCCCCGCTGCCGCTGAAGTTGGAGTAGGAGCTGACCTCGAGGCTGTTGGACGCGTCCAGGTAGGCGAACTCGATGCTGCTGGTTCCGCTGCTGTTCAGCACCGTCAGCGCCGAGCCCAGCGGCGATCCGCCCTGCGGCACCAGCGAGACCGCCGCGAAGGTGCCGCTGCCGTCGCTCTGGAAGGCCTGGATGGCCTGGGAGGTGTTGGTCCAGAACAGCGCCGGCAGGTTGTCGAATTCCCCCGCCGCCAGCCCGCCGCTGGTCCCGTTCAGCGAGATCTGCTGGCTGGGGGCGGGGCCGAAGGTCCCGCTGCCCTGGTTGGGGAAGATGTACAGGGCGTCGAAGGAGATGGGGCCGCACACCAGCGCCAAGTCCACCCGCCCGTTGGAGGGGCTGGTGAAGCTGCCGCCCACGATGGCGCTGCAGCGGTAGCCCGTCTGCGCCGCCGGGTAGGCGGTGCCCGCCCCGCTGGGCAGGCCGCCGCCGTTGGGCGCCAGGAAAACGGTGAACGCGCCGGCGCCGTTGGGAATGGCGGCGAGGTCGCTGAAGCCGTTGCCGTCCAGGTCGGCCACCGCCAGGGCGGCGAAGCCGCCCGTCGCCGTGATGGCGCTGGCGCTCAGGCTGAAGTTGCCGCTGCCGTCGTTGGTCAGATACACAATGCCGCTGTTGGTCGCCACCGCCAAGTCGAAGGTGGTGGCGCTGCGGAAGCCGCCGCCGGCGATGGCGTTGCCCCGCACCCCCGCTCCCAGCGACACCACCGCCGTGCTGGCAAAGCTGCCGTCGGCCTGGCCCTGGAAGATATCCACCTCGTCGCCGGCGCCGTTGGGGTTCTCCAGCAGCACGGCGAAGTCGAGCAGGCCGTTGCTGGCGTTGAACACGCCGGTGGCCACCGCCTTGGGGATGGTTCCCGCCGGCGCCTCGTAGGCGGCGGCGCCGCCCAACTGCAGCGGCGTCGCGTTCTGCGCCCCCGCGGCGGCGGCGAGGAGCAGCAGCGCGCCCACCAGCCGGATCACCCTCGCGTCCACCCCACGCCGGGACAAGTGTGTCATGGTAACTCTTGTCGTGAGAGAGTCTCTGCCGGGCAGTATACACCCGCGGCGGCGCGCCGGGCGGCGGTGGTTACGCGCCGGCGCGCGCGGCCCGGTCCGTTCGCCGCCGGCAGCGCGCCCGCAGCCGCCGCAGGTTGAGCGCAAACTCGAGATAGTCGCGCCCCCCCAGCTTGGAATTTCCATACTGCCGCTGCCCAAAGCGAATGGGCAGCTCCACCACCGGCGCGCCGCTGAGCAGCAGCTCGGTGATCAGCGACGACTGGAAGGCGTAGCCGCGGGTCGCCAGCTTGTCCACCCGGCACCCTTGCAGGCAGCGCGCCAGCGCCGCCGCGTCGAGGCAGCGGAAGCCGGAGGTGTAGTCGTAGAGGTGGGGCAGGCCGGCGAGGCGGTGGATCAGCCAGTTGCCCACCCGGCTGGTGGCGCGCCGCCGCCAGGAGAATGCCGGGGTCGCCCCCCCGGGCGCGAAGCGCGAGCCCACCACCGCCGCCACCGCCGGCCCGCAGGCCTCGATCAGCGCCGGCAGCATCGCCGGATCGTGCTGCCAGTCGCCGTCCATCTGCACCAAAAGGCTGGGCGCCAGCGTCGCCAGCGCCTGGGCGAAGCCGCGCTGATAGGCCACCCCCAGCCCCTGCTTGCGCCCGCGCACCACCTGCATCCGGGGAAACTCGCGCTGCAAGCCCTCCAACAGCGCCGCTGAGTCGTCGCCCCCGCCCGGGCCCTCGTCGTTGACCACCACCAGCCAAAGCTCGTGGCTCAAGATGCGCGCCTGCTGCGCGAAGATGGCGGGCACCAGCGTGGGCAGATGGTGCGCCTCGCAGTAGGTGGGCAGGACGACGCAGCAGCGCGGCATAGGGCAGGTTCCGCTCAGCGGCAGCGCCGCACCTGGGCCAGCAGCCGCCCCAGATCGTGCGTGGCCGGCGGCGAGGCGGCGCCGTAGCGCACCGCTTGGTAGGCGGCGACGAAGGCGGTGGCGGCGGCCAGCAGGGGCGAGCGCGGCCGCGCCGCCGCCACCTCGCCCAGCAGCTCCTCGCTGGTCTGCGCCGGCCGGGGCGCGAAGCCCGCCCGCCGCAGCGTGCGCTGGAAGCGCCGGTAGGCGCGCCGCGCCCGCCGCGCCGCCGCCTCCTCCTCCGCCGCCGCCCCGGGCCCGGCGCGCCACCAGCCCCGCCGCCGCACCGTCCAGCCCGCCAGCCCCAGCCCGCCCAAAAGCACCAGCCCCGCCGCCCCCTCCGCCCAGCCCTTCGCGCCCGCGCCGCCGCCGGCGCCGAGCTGCCGCCAGGCCGCGCTGGCCGCCGCCCCGCCTTGGCTCCAGGCCCGCGCCACGCTCTCCGCCACCCGCGTCTCCACCCCCTCCGCCAGCCGCGCCTGCCGCAGCCAGTCGTAATTGACGATCCACTCCTGCCACAGGCTGGAGAGCGCATCCAGCACCATCCCTCCCCCCCAGCCCGCCGCCGCCGCGCTCGCCCCCGCCGGGGTGGCGTCGAAGCTCATCCAGGTCCCCGGCTGGAAGCCCCGCCCCCGCCGCTCCCCCGGAAAATACGCCTCCACCCAACTGTGCGCGTCCCGCCCCCGCACCACGTACTCGCCCGACAGCGGGTTGTAGGCGTCCACCACAAACCCGTTCACCACCCGCGTCGGGATCCCCAGCGTGCGCGCCATCACCGCCAGCGCCGAGGCGAAGTACTCGCAGTCGCCCGCCTGCTGGTCAAACAGAAACTCTGCCAGCGGGTCCGCCCCCTGCGGCAGGTCCTCCAGCGTGTACTGGTAGTGGGTCTGCAGATACCCGCTCAGCGCCTGCATCCGGTCCCAGTCGTCGCCCGGCGCGTGGGCCACGATCGAGCGCGCCAGCAGCGGAATGCGCGGGTCCAGCCCCCGCGGCAGTTGCAGGTAGGCCTGGAAGCCGAAGCGGAAGCGCACCCGCGCCCGCGGATCGCGGCGCAGCGCCTGCGGGCTGGGTTGCGCCAGGTCGGAGACGCCGGCATAGGAGGTGCCCGCGAAGTCGGCGCCCAGGCTGGCCAGCGTCCCCGTCGCCCGGTCCCAGGCCAGCACCGGAAAGTGGGTGGAGGCGCGCAGCAGTTGCGCCGGGAAAAACAGCACCGGGCTGTTCATCGGCTCCAGCGTCACCTGGTAGCGCACCAGCTCGGGCGGCGATCCGGCGCTGTAGCGGCTCACGTCCAGCCGCCCCGCCTGGGTGCCGTACAGCCCCGGGGTGGAGTCGCTGGTCCAGCGCTGCCCATCGAAGTGGGTCAGTCCCCGCCCCCGCCACCGGATCTGCTGGAACTGGGCCGGCGTCAGCGGCGGATCGCTGCTCACCAGCCGGATGTGCATCACCGGCGTGTCGCTGCGCTCCAGGCTGGCGATCGCCCCCAGCCGCACCTCGTCGCTGAAGCCGGTCAGCCCCCGCGCCGCCGGCCGCGCCGCCCACACCCCCATCCCCGTGCGCGGCAGCAGGAAGAAGATCACCACGCTGCTCAGCGCCACCCCCAGGCTGAGCAGCAGCGAAAAGCGGAACAGCGGCCGCAGCGGCGAGCCCCCTCCCGGCGCCGCCCGCTGCGCCTCCGCCCGCGCCATTTCCTGCGCCACCAGCGTCGCCACCAGCAGCACCAAGAACAGCAGGAAGAGCACAAAAAACAGTCCCGACACCGTCAGCAGCGCTGCCGTCAACACCTCGAGAAAGGCCAGCAGTCCCAGCAACAGCGTGTCCCGGCCCGACTCCGGCGCCAGCAGCTTGCCCGCCCCCGCCAGCACCACCAGGTGCAGCGTGGCCTGCAGCAGGCTGTGCGACCACAACAGCGCGTCGCCGGCGTAGACCGGAAGGTAGAGCAGCAGCCCCGCCAACCAAACCCGGTTGGGGACGGTCAAGCTGCGCCGCCGCAAAAACCCATAGCAGCGCACCGCATAGGCGCTTCCCGCCGCCACCACAATCGGCCAGGCCAGCCGCCCGGTGCTGGCTAGGGTGAAAAACCCGGTCGCCAGCAACAGCAGCAGCAGGCCGTCGAAGTAGCGCCGCAGCGGCGTGCCCATGCTGCCAGTCTAACGCGCCTCCTCCCCGGCCGCGCTATGCTAGCGGTGGCATGGGCGCGCCCTTCCATTGGGTCTTCCACACTCCTTTGGCCGAGCAGAGCGACGATTTCCTGCTCTTGGCGGGCACCCTGGCGCGCGACTTCCAGGCCGAGCTGAGCGCCGCCCCCGCCCCAGCGGGGCGCAGCGCCGATTTGGGGCCACGGGGCCCCCAAATCGGCGCAAGCACAAGCGGGACGCGCGCCGCAGGCGCGCTGGGGCCCGCGCCAACCATCGGCTGGGTGCTGCGCGCCGATTTTGCCGGCGACGAGATGGAGGCGGAGGAGCGCGGCCGCGCCTTTTGGCTGGAACTCCACAGCCGCTGCCTCGACGCCAACCTCGCCATGGAACTGGTCGAGGGCTTCGAGCCCGCCCAAGGCTGGCGTCCCGCCTCCGGCCTGGCCCCCGCGCCGGAAGCCTCCGCCGCCGCCCTGCCAGCGGCGGCCGCCGCGCTGGCCCCGCCCGCGCCGGCGGCGCTCGCCCGCCAGCGCCCGCCCATCCCCGCCCAGACCGTCTACGACCTGCTGCGCGCCGACGACCCCGACCTCGACCGCAATCTGGACGAGACCATCGCCTGGATCGAAGCCGCCGGCCTACCCGTCATCAACCTGCTCAGCTATCTCGACCTGCCGCTGTTTCGCGGCTACGCCGCCGAGCACCCCGACGAGCGCGACCAGAACCTCTTCTTGCACATGCTGCACACCTGGGCCTGCTTCCGCCGCTGGGGCGCGGTGGGCGCGGTGTTGCCGCCGGCGCTGGCCCAGGCCTTCGCCGACCCGCGCTACCTGCGGTTGAACACCACCCAGTTCCGCTCCCCCGCCCCCGCCCTCTGCCTGCAACTCGCCGACTGGTCCGAGCCGGTGCGCCCGGTGGCCGGCGGCGCCCCGCAATGGGCCAAGGAGATCTACCTCACCCACCTGGACCCCCCCACCCCCGCCGACGACCGCGAGCTCACCCTGATGATCGTCAGCTACGACGAGCGCGGCGAGTTTGGCTTCATTCCCTTGGAGATCCCGCTCAGCCTGCCCGGCGTGGGCGAGTCCATCGCGGCTTTTTTCGCCCCCAGCGCCGGCGACGAGGAGCTGGGCGCCAACACCGAAGACCTGCATCGCCTCACCGTGCTGGCCGCCACCTATTGCCTCTATGCCACCGCCCGCGACCCCGCCCTCTACCTCGCCGGCTGAGGCCGGCGCCGCCGCGCCCGACCACGCCGCCACCGCCGGCGAAGCGCAGCGCCGGCTTGGGGCCGCGGGGCCCCCAAGCCGGCGTGAGCACAAGCGGGACGCGCGGCGCAGCCGCGCTGGGGCCCGCGCCAACCATTGGGAGGCCGCCTTCTTCGCCCTGCTCGCCGCCGCCGCCGCCGCGCTCGCCCTGTTGCGCCCCGACAAGGCGATTGATTTCCACGTCTACGTGGAGAACGCCCGCCACTACTTTCTGGCCGGCGCCGCCATGTACGGCCCCCACAGCGGCACCGGCTGGGCGGGCGGGGTGTACCGCTATCCCCCCATCTTCTTGGATCTGTTCCGCCCGCTCTCGCTGCTGCCGCTGCGGTGGGGCGCCGCGCTCTGGGCGGTGGGCAAGCTGGCCCTCGGCGGCGCCCTGGCGGTGCGCCTGCGCCGCCGCTGGCATCTGGCCAGCATCCTCCCCTTCTGGCCGGCGCTGCTGCTGGTGGCCGCTTACTTCATCCAGGAGTTACGCTACGGCAACGCCCAGTTCTATATCGTTGCCCTGGTGGTGCTCGCCTTCCTGGCCGACGATCCGCGCTGGGGCGGCTTCTGGCTGGGCTTCGCCGCCGCCCTCAAGGTCTGGCCGCTGTTCTTCTTCCCCTGCCTGGTCCCGCGCCGGCGCCTGCGCATGCTCGGCGCCGCCGTCGCCAGCGGCGTGGGCTGGACGCTGCTGCCGGTGCTCTGGCGCGGCTGGACGGCGCAGGGGCGGCTGCTCGCGCAATGGCTGGCGCAGGAGCGCTCCATCGCCGCCACCAGCGCCGCCCGCGGCGAGCTCTGGTACCCCGGCCAGTCGCTGCACGACGTCATGGCCCGCTACCTCGGCGTGTTGAACTACTCCCGCCTCGCCGACGCCCGCTACGTGCAGGTGGCCTGGGCCCACTGCGCCCCCGCCACGGTCGAGCGCCTGTGGTGGGCCGTGGTCGCGGTCTTGCTGGTGGCGATGTTTGGGTGGCTGTGGCGTGCCCAGGGCAGCGAGGACGGGGTGGTGGCGCTGTTGTTCTGCGGCGTGGTGGTGTTCGAGCCCCACGTCCACCGCCTCATCCTCGAGACCCTGCTGTGGTCGGCGCTGTGGCTGGCCTCCGAGCGGGCGCAGGGCCGCCTCGCCGGCTGGCGCCGCGCCCTGTTCTGGCTGGCGGTGGCGGCGGCGGTGGCGCAGCCCTTGGTGCCCGGCGCCGCCCGCCAGCGCTGGCTGCAGGTCTACGGCGTGGACTTCTTTTTCGTGGTGGTGCCGCTCACCGCCGTAGTGGCGCGGCAGGCCTGGCTAGGGCATATCGCCGATAGGCAGGCGCGCGCGGCGGCGGCAGACTGAGACAGCCTCAGGAGCCCGCGCCGATTTGCCACTTCGTCGCACTCTCGCAATTGGGCTGCTCGGCCTCTGCCTGTTCGCGGCAGGCGTGGGCGCCACCGGCGCCCACCCGCCCCAGGCACGGGCCCGGCCCAGCCCGCCGGCGCGCCGTCCCCCGGCCGCCTTGCCGGCCGCCGGCGCCGGTGCCGGCGCCGGCAGCTTGCTGCGCGCCGCCGCCCCCTACCTGAAGTCGCCCCGCGCCCTCGCCGACCAGGCCTCCGCCTTTCCCGCCGAGGGCGCGGTCGAGCTCTACCACCTCGACTACGAGCAGGTCATGCCCAGCGGCCTCTCCGGCCAGGTGGTGCAGCGCGTCTTCCAGATCCGCACCGCCGCCGCCGCCGCCGACTTTGTGCCCGACGACGTCTGGTACGACCGCTCCCGCTCCCGCTTTCAACTGGTCCGCGCCCAAGTGTTGCGCCGCGGCCGCATCCTCCACGGCACCGACCGTGGCGACCTGAACCCGGACGGCACCGGCAACCAGCCCCGGCACTTGACCTTGCCGCGGCTGCGCCTGGGCGACCGCGTCAACCTGGTCTACCTCCTGCTGCCCGACACCCGCCACGACTGGTCGCTGCTCGGCGGCCACTTCCTCGGCAACCTCTTCGCCTTCCGCGACAGCTACTCCACCCTGCGGGTGCGCTACGTGCTGGCCGCCCCCGCCGCCCAGGCCGCCGCCATCGCCACCAGCCAAGTGGGTGTGCCCCCACCCCGGCGCGGACGCGGCCGCAACGGCGAGCCCACCTGGAGCTGGCAGGCGCGGCGGCAAGCCGCCTTCTTCTCCACCCTGGACGGCCCCTCCATCACCGACCTATCGCCCTTTGTCCAGGTCTCCGGCTTCTCCTCCTGGGCGGCGATGGCGGATTGGTACAACAACCTGCTGGCGCGCCGCGCCCGCCTCGGCGGCGGCTTGCAGCAGCGCCTCTTGCAGGTGGCGCTGCCCGGCCTGGCCGCCGCCGCCCCCGGGCTGGGCGCGCGCCCCCCCGCCCAGATTCGCGCCACCGTGGCCCGCGTCTGGCGCTACCTGTCCGCCCATCTCGACTACCGCGGCGACGAGACCGGCATCCACGCCTATGTCCCCGCTCCGGTGGGCGCGGTCTTGGCCGCCGGCCAAGGCGACTGCAAGGACGGCGCCCTGCTGTTGACCGCTTGGCTGCGCGCCGCCGGCGTCGAGGCCGACTTGGCGCTGGTGCGCACCGCCGCCATGGGCCAGATCGCCCCCGCCGGCCCCAACGGCCAAGTGGCCGCCACCATGGCCGCCTTCGACCACGCCCTGGTCTACATCCCCGCCACCCAACAATGGATTGACACCACCGCCCCCAACTTCCTCTCCACCGAACTCCCCTCCTCCGACCAAAACAGCCTGGCGCTGATCGTGCGCGCCGGCCAGAGCCAACTGGTGCGCGTGCCCATGGCCGCCGCCAGCGCCAACCTCACCCGCCGCAGCCTGCGCTTCACCCCCGCCGGCGCCGGCTGGCTCCAGGCCGAGGGCGACATCCAGGTGCGCGGCGCCGACGCCCCACTGCTGCGCCAGCGCTACGCCGACCCCGCCCGCGGCCGCCGCGAGTTGGCCGCCTGGCTGCGCTCCATCTTCCCCCAAGCCCAGGTGGATTCGGTGGCGATCGCCGGGGTCGAGCCCTCCCGCTCCACCGTGCATCTGCAGTTCGCCGCCCGCATCCCCGCCGCCGGACTGCCGGCCGCCCTGCGCGCCGCCTGGTCGCGCCGCCATTACGCCCGCCTGCTGGCCCTCCAGGCCGAGCGCCGCCAAGCCCTCGAACTGCCGCTGCGCTGGCAACTCGACGAATCCTGGGCCGTGCAAGTCGGCGACCGCGCCGCCTGCGCCCAGCTTCGCCCCCCGCTGCGCCGCGACGGCCCCTTCGGCCAGCTCTCCATCTCCACCTCCTGCGCCAACGGCTGGTTCCAACTGCGCTCGCGCGTGGCCCAAACCTCCCGCCAAGTCCCCCCCGCCGACTACGCCGCCTTCCGCTCCTTCTGGCAGGGCGTGGACGCCGATCTCGCCGCCCCGGTGCTGGGCACCGAGTTCGCCGGCGCCGGCTCCCCGCTCGCCACCGCCCGATCCATGGGTGTCGGCAACCGCCGCTAGCGGCAGAAACTGCACCCGCACGCCCGCTCGTGCGTCACAATATCAAGACGTGCAGCGCGCGCAACCCATCTTCCTGGTGCTCTTGCTGCTGCTGCCGCTAGCCCCTTGGGCGGCGGCGGGGCTGCCAGCCTGCTGCCTGGGCGCGAGCTGCCCCATGGCCCCGGGGAAACCGGCCACCGCCAAGCCGCATTGCGCCCTGGGCGCCATGGGCGCGATGGGCGCCATGGGGGCGATAGGGGCGATGGGGGCGATGGGCGCGATGTCCCCAGCCCGGTGTCCCATGCCCTGCTGCGGCGTCTCGGCGGCCCCGCCGCTCAGCCCCCTGCCCGCCCTGCTGCTCGCCCTGCCCCCAGCCGCCACCGCATCCGGCGCCGTCCTCCCCCGGCGGCTGCGCCGCCTCGTCCTCGCCACTGGCCCCGCCCCCGCCCTGGGCTGGCGAGACCGCGTCTTCCATCCTCCCCAGGCCTAATTCGGCAGCCCCGCGCGCTCCCGAACCCAGCCCCTCGCGGGGGTCGCGCCGCTTTGCCTGCTGGCAAAATCGGCGCGAAAGGCTGCGAACCTGGGTCCCCTGAGCCCGCCTCGGGTTCTGGGGTGGTCGTAATTCCGCAGGCGCAGACGCGCCAGTGGCGCGTCTGCGCCCCCGGGAAGCGAATTCGGCGCGGCCCCCCTGGCAGTGAAGCAGCGCAGCGCCGACTTGGGGCCATGGGGCCCCCGAGTCGGCGCGAGCATGCCGCCCCGCGCATCTACAGCGGGGCGGCTCACAAGCGGGACGCGCGCCGCACCGGCCCGGCGCGGCTACAGCCGGGCCGGGCCGGCGCGCTGGGGCCCGCGCCCACCAAAGTGTCTGCGGCCCGCCTGGGCCGCGGGAGGATCCATGCGTTCGCTCTTCGTCTTCGTCTGGTTGGCCGTCTCCGCCTGGGGCGCCGTCCCCGGCGCCGTGCGCGGCATTGTCCACGATCCCCAGCATCGCCCCATTCCCGGCGCGCTCCTGCGGCTGCGCGCTGTGCATGCCCCCTGGCGGCAATCGGCCAGCTCCGATGCCAACGGCGAATTCCGTTTTTCCTCCGTCCCGCTGGGCGCGTACACCCTCACCGCCTCCCACCCCGGCTTTCGCACCGTGCGCCAGGCCCTGGTAGTCGCCGCCGGCCAAGCGCCCATTCTCCACCTCGAGCTGCCCTTGGCGGCGGTTAGCCAGAGCACCACCGTCACCGCCTCGGCGCCGCTGGCCGACGTCGCCTCCTCCACCCCCACCACCACCGTCACCCGCCTGGAGGTCGCCCGCACCCCCGGCGCCGACCGCACCAACAGCCTGGCCGCCATCACCGACTTCGTCCCCGGCGCCTACATGGTCCACGACCAGTTGCATGTCCGCGGCGGCCACCAGGTCAGTTGGCTGGTGGATGGCGTGCCCGTGCCCAACACCAACATCGCCAGCAACGTCGGCCCCCAATTCGATCCCAAGGACATGCACGCCCTCCAGGCCCAGCGCGGCAGCTACGACGCCGAGTACGGCGACCGCACCTACGGCGTCTTCAACGTCGTGCCCCGCACCGGCTTCTCCCGCAACCGCCAGGCCGAGTTGGTGCTCAGCGCCGGCAGCTTCGGCCAGACCAACGATCAACTCAACCTCGGCAGCCACACCGACCGCTTCGCCTACTACGCCAGCCTGAGCGGCAACCGCTCCGCCCTGGGGCTGGAGACGCCCACCGCCCAGGTGCTGCACGACGCCGACAATGGCCTTGGCGGCTTTCAGTCGCTCCTCTTCAACCTCGATCCCAAGGACCAGTGGCGGGTGGTCGCCTCCGAGCGCCGCGACTTCTACCAGATCCCCAACACTCCGGCGCAAGACACCGCCGCCCAGCACGATGCCCAGCGCGAAGCCGACGCCTACGTCAATTTCAGTTGGGTGCGCACCCTCAGCCCCAGCGCCGTGCTCACCGTCTCGCCCCTCTACCACTACAACGCCGCCGACTACCGCGGCGGCCCCAACGACTTCCCCCTCAGCACCACCGACGACCGCTCCTCCCAGTACGCCGGCGCCCAGGCCGTGCTCAACGCCTCGACCGCCCGCAACAGCCTCGCGCTGGGCTTCTACGGCTTCGCCCAGCGCGACCAGCAGTTCTTTGGCCTGCGGTTCAACGATGGCTCCCAGCCCAACCTGAGCCAAAACCAGCCCGCCCGCGGCCAGCTCGAGGAGGAGTTCCTCGAGGAAAAATTCCAGCCCTGGAGCTGGCTGACCCTCATGGGCGGCCTGCGCCAGTCCCACTTCCGCGGCAGCCTGGCCGAAGACGCCACCTCGCCCCGGCTGGGGCTGGCGCTGGCCCTGCCGCGCCTGCACTGGGTGCTGCGCGGCAACTACGGCCGCTACTACCAGCCCCCGCCGCTGGTGACCGCCTCCGGCCCGCTGCTGCAGTTCGTCACCGGCCAGAACCTGGGCTTTATCCCCTTGCGCGGCGAACGCGACCAGGAGTGGCAGGTGGGCCTCACCCTCCCCCTGCGCGGCTGGGCCCTCGACGGCGACTACTTCCACAACCGCGCCCGCAACTTCTTTGACCACAACAATATCGGCAACTCCGATCTCTTCTTCCCGCTCACCATCGCCGCCGCCCGCGTCTACGGCTTCGAGGCCACGCTGCGCTCCCCCCGCCTCTGGAACCGCGGCCAGGTCCACCTCGCCTACTCCAACCAGATCGCCGAGGGCGCCGGCGCCGTCTCCGGCGGCCTCACCGACTTCTCCCCTCCCCAAGGCTGGTTCCTGCTCGACCACGACCAGCGCAACACCCTTGACGCCGGCGCCGACCTCAACCTCCCCGGCGCCGCCTACCTCTCGGCCAATCTCTACTTCGGCTCCGGCTTCGCCAACGGCAACGCCCCCCCCGCCCACCTCCCCGGCCACGCCGAGGTTGACCTCACGCTGGGCAAGCCAATCGCCGAAAACCTCTCCATCGCCGCCACCGTCCTCAATCTCGCCAACTGCCATCTGCTCACCGACAACAGCCTCACCTTCGGCGGCACCCACTGGAACAGCCCGCGCCAGGTCTACCTGGAACTCCGGTACCGATTCCGTTACTAGCTGCGGCTGCGGTGCCGAGCGCACCCACCTTGGCCGAAGGGAGGGGAAACGGGTAAGCTGGAAGATGCACGGAGGGTTCGCTGTGGACGCTGACACCCCAGGGCTCGGGCGGAGCGCCGTAAGCGTGGGGGGCGACGGCGGCGACGTGCCGGCGGCGGCTGCGCCGCGCCTGGACCATGCGCAGAGGCTTGATTGTCGTGTTGGTGCTGGCGATCCTGGCCGCTGGGGCGGCCTGGGGATGGCTGCGCTCGGCCCATGGCTTCAGCGCCCGCGCCCGCCCCACCTGGATCGAGGCCAAGCTGGCGGCGCTGAGCCGGGCCCTGGCCCTGCCCGGCAATGAGAACGCCGTGAAGAATCCCTACCCCGCCACCCCCGCCGCGCTGGCCCAAGGCCGCCAGATCTTTCACTCCCAGTGCGCCCTCTGCCACAACGACAACGGTGACGGCCGCACCGCCCTGGGGCAGTCTCTCTATCCCAAGCCCCCCAACCTGCGCGGTTTGACCCAGGACAAGAGCGACGGCGACCTTTTCTTCACCATCCGCAACGGCGTCCGCATGAGCGGCATGCCCGCCTGGAGCCAGGATTCCGATGAACAAATCTGGAACTTGGTGAGCCTGATCCGCACCCTCAAAACGCAATGAAAACCCTTCGCATCCTCGGTTGTCTGCTGGGCTTGGCCTTGGCGCTCGGGGCGCAGGACCAGACCCAAATCGTGATCACCGGCCAGGTGAAGTACAACCTCGCGCTGCCGCTGTTCAACCCCGGCCCCGGCGTGCCCGCCGCGGTCGCCTCCACCTTCGACAACGTGCTCTGGAACGACCTCTACCAGTCGGCGGTGGTGAACCTGGTGGGGCGCAGCCTATATACCGCCCCCACCCCCGCCGCCGAGACCGACCTCAACAACCCCGCCCTGCGCGGCGCCTGGACCGCCCCGCCGCTCTCCATCCAGCGCCTGGCCTTCGGGGCGCTGCAGGTGAACCAGGGCGGCCTGGTGGTGGACGGCTTCCTCTACGACGTCACCCAGCCCCCCGGGGCGGGCCGCCTGCTGGCCCGCCGCTACGCCAACCCCGACACCCCCGACGGCGCCCGCGCCATCGCCCACCACCTCGCCGACGACATCATCGCCGCCCTCGGTTTTGGCCCCGGCATCGCCAGCAGCCAGATCGCCTTCATCAGCAACCGGTCCGGACACCAGGAGGTCTGGACCATGGACTACGACGGCCACAGCCAGCAGCAGCGCACCCACCTCCATAGCATTGCCTACTCCCCCCGCATCTCCCCCAACGGCCAAACCCTGGCCTTCATGAGCTCGGTCGGCGGCCAGCCCCAAATCAAGCTGCTCTCCCTGCTTACCAACCGCCTGCTCCGCTTTCCCGCCTACCGCGGCCTGGCCGAGTCCCCCGCCTGGTCGCCCGACGGCAGCCAGCTCGCCTTCGCCGCCAACATGGGCGGCCCCAACATGGAGATTTACACCATCCACGCCGACGGCACCGGCCTCCACCGCCTCACCTTCTCCCACGGCTACGACAACATGTCCCCCGCCTGGAACCCCAAGCCCCCCCCCGGCAGCCCCGGCCAGATCGCCTTCGTCAGCAGCCGCATCGGCCTGCCCCAGATCTACACCATGAACGCCGACGGCAGCGACCAGCAGCGGGTACCCCTGGGGGGATACGCCGTCAGCCCCTCCTGGTCCCCCAACGGCCTCTCCCTGGCCTTCGCCTGGGTCCGCGGCGGCGGCGGGGAGAACAGCGGCCTGTCTGATATTTATTTGTGGTATTTCGGCGATCAGAAGTATGTCCAGTTGACCCATAATGGAGACCGAAACGACTTTCCCAGTTGGGCGCCCGACAACCGCCACATCGTCTTCCAGTCCGGAAAGCAGTACCACACCCAACTGTTCACCGTCGCTGCCGACGGCTCCGTGCCCACGCAGCTCACCTCAGCCGGCAGCAATGAAATGCCCAACTGGTCGTGGCACTGACCCAGCACCTGAAAGGAACCGAGTCCATGCGCAAAGCCCCTTCGTCCCACCTTGTGACCGCCCTCATTTCTGGTTCAGCCTTGGCGCTGTGCTTGGCCATGGCTGCCTGCGGCCACAAAGCTGTGCCTCCGCCTCCGCCCCCGGCGCCGCCCAAGGCCGCCGCCCCGGCGCCCACCATCACCCTCCAGGCCGACCCCACCGCCATCCAGAGCGGCGCCGCCTCCACCCTGACCTGGGCCTCGACCAACGCCACCCGGGTGGAATTGAACGGCACGGCGGTCAACCTCAACGGCAGCCAGCAGGTCACTCCCTCCCAGTCCACCGACTATGAGGTGGTGGCCACCAACGCCGATGGCCAGACCGCCAACGCCACCGTGCGCGTCACCGTCACCCAGCCCCCGCCGCCGCCGGCGCCTCCCGCCCCGGTCGTCCAGAATGTGGGCTCCTTCTCCGACAACGTCAAGGACGCCTTCTTCGACTACGACAAGAGCGACATCCGGCCCGACGCCGAGACCGTGCTGCAGGCCGATGCCCAGTACTTCAAGCAGAACCCCGACATCAACCTCCAGGTCGTCGGCCACTGCGATGCCCGCGGCAGCGCCGAGTACAACCTGGCGCTGGGCGAGCGCCGCGCCGATGCGGTCAAGAACTACCTGGTGTCGCAAGGCATTGACGCCAGCCGCATCTCCACCACCAGCGTCGGCAAGGAGCAGCCCTTCTGCACCCAAACCACCGACGACTGCTACCAGCTCAACCGCCGCGGCCACTTCGTCAAGGGCAATTGATTCCCCCGGACCCTCCCGGGCCGCCGCGGCCCGGGAGGGCCCGACCCCGCCCCCGGAGCCGGGTGCGCGGGGTACAATGAGCAAAAATCGTTAGCCGACGGCTCTGCCAGCCGCCGGGGGGAGGCTGGTATGCGGAAAAATCTCGTGGCGATTGCGTTGTTGGCCGCGCTGGGGGCGCTATCGTTCTCCCGCCCCGCCGCCGCCGAAGACAAGGGCATCCTGGCGCTGCAGCAGAGCGTCAGCCTGTTGATGAGCCAGGTGGCCGACCTGCAAAGGACCCTCAACACCTCCCTGGGCATGATGCAGGGCCTGGTGACCCAGAACACCGACACCGTCAACAAGCTCTCCGCCGCCGTGGACGGCATCCAGCGCGCCCTCAACGGCACCCAAGTGGTGTCCGCCCAGCACCAAAGCGACATCAGCAAGCAGTTCGGCTCGCTCTCCGCCACCATCTCCGAGTTGCAGGCCCACCTGCAGCGCATGGACGAGACGCTGAAGCAGATCCACCAGATGCAGCAGACCATTCCGCCGCCCACCGCACCCGCCGCCGGCGCCGCCCCCGCCGACGCCGCCGCCGGCGACAGCGGCGCCCCCGCCGCCTCCTCCACCTCGCTGCAGCTCTACCAGACCGCCCTGCTCGACTTCCAGAAAAATTCCCCCGCCGCGCTGGGCGAACTGGCCAGCTTCATCCGCAACTATCCCAACGATCCCCAGGTGCCGGATGCCATGTACTACCTCGGCACCATCTTCATGCAGAAGACGCAGTACAACGAGGCCATAGACCGCTTCAGCCAGGTGGTCGAGCAGTACCCGGACAGCCCCAAGGCGCAGTTGGCCGAACTCAACAAGGGCATCTGCCTCGCCCGCCTGGGCAACCGCACCGCCGCCATCAGCGAGCTGCGGGCGCTGAAGAAGAACTACGCCGGCACCGAGGCCGCTCGCCAAGCCGACATCGAACTGCGCAGCCTGCTGCGCGTCCGCTAGCGCCCTCCCAACCCAGCCCCGCCGGCCGCGGTGGCACAGCCCGTCTTGGCTGTGCAGGCGCCAGCTTGGCTGGCCTCAGTTTCCGCCGCAGCAGACCGGCGGGCTGCCCCCCGGCGGCGGCATGCCCGGCAGGCTGGGCGTGGGCGGCGCGCCCGGCGCCGTCGGCATCGTCGGCGGCGCCTGCCCCGGCAGGCCCGCCCCCGGCGGCGGCAAGCTCATGGCGCCGTTGCCGCTCGGGCGCGGCGGCGGCGCGTCGCCGGGACGGCGCAGCGTGGGCGGCGGTTCCGCCGCCTCCCGCTCCTCCTGCGCCGCCTCCCGCTGCTGTTGCCGCGCCTGCGACGCCAGCGCCGGGTCGGGGGTGCTGTCCACGATGTGGGTGCCGTTGGGCAGGTAGGTCGTCACCCGCGCCACCCGCCCGCCGATGAAGCGCACAAACACCGTCTTCGCCGGCGGTCGGCCATACATCCAATCCTCGTAGGGCTGCCCCTGGGCGCTGGTCTCGCGGTCCTTGTTGTTGGTCCGCCCCAGCGCCGCCACCACCATCCCCGGGGTCATGCCCACCAGCACCCGATGGCTGTGGATGGCCGCCTTTACCGGCGCCGGCAGCGCCCGCACCATCATCTCCGCCTCCGCCGGCCGGTCCCAGTCGATCAGCGCCCCCAAATCCGCCTTCACCGCCGCCGGCGTCAGCGGCGGCACCCCGCCGGCGAAGTGCAGCGTGATCAATGCTCCCCGCGGCCCCACCTGGCTCGGCCCCACCGGCTGCGCCCCGCCCCCCATGCCGATGGAGACGTGGTTGTACCAGTGGTCCTTGTGCGGCCCGCCGTTGAGGTCAAATACAATGCGGTCGCCCTTGAACGTGATGGCGGTGATCGCCACCCGGTCGCCCACTTTGGCGGCGAGGCCGTGCTCCTGCAGCGCCTGCGCCACCTTGCTCGGGTCCAGCACCTGCCCGCTCGCGCCCAGGTCCACGCCGTGCTTGTTCGGCGGCAGCGCTTGGCGGGCAATGCCCACCTCGGCGATCAGGCTGCGGATGATGGCCATCTTCTGCGCCTCGCTGATGCGCGGCGCCGAGGCCGCCAGCGGCAGCCACAACAGCCCCCCCAGTCCCAGCACAGCCCCCATCGTGCGATAGCCAAACACGATGGCTCTATTATAGTCCCCTCGCCGCCGCGCGAGCATGCCGCCCCGCGCTGTTACAGCGGGGCGGCTCACAAGCGGGCCGCGCGCCGCACCGGCCTGGCGCTTGCTACAGCCGGGCCGGGCAGGCGCGCTGGGGCCCGCGCCCACCAAGGCGCGCCCGCGCCCGTCTTCAGTGCGGCAGCTCGACCTCGATCTGGTTGAGCACGTGGAAGCCCCGCCAGCCGTCCTTGGCCGCCACCGCCCGCGCCATGCGCGTGGCCACCCCCTTGTGCTCGGCCGAGTGCACCACCCCGCGCAGGGTGATGTCGTCGCCGCTGACCGCTAAATTGACCTGGTCGCCGCTCAGCGGCGCGGCGCGCAGCGCCGCCGCCAAGTCCTGCTCCAGCGCCGCCGCGCTCTTGGGCCCGGCCGGCTTGGCCGGCGCATTGTGGACGAACTTGCCCGCCCGGGCGGCGGGATGCAGGGGGTGGGCGGGGGCGTGCGCCGGCGTTTGCGGCAGCCAGAAAAAGGCGAACAGAAGCGTGGGCAGGAGCATGGCTCTTCCTGCAACGATACTACAATAGCCCCATGGAACACGGCGATTTCTGCGACCTGCTGATTGTCGGCGCCGGCCCCACCGGCTTGGCCTGCGCCATCGAGGCGGGCAAAGCCGGGCTGCGCGCTATCGTGGTGGAAAAAGGCTGCCTGGTCAACTCCCTGTTTCACTACCCCGCCAACATGGTCTTCTTCACCACCTCCGAGCTGCTGGAGATCGGCGGCGTGCCCTTCACCACCGCCCTCGCCAAGCCCAACCGCCTGGAGGCGCTGGAGTACTACCGCAAGGTCGCCGCCCACTTCGCCCTCGACACCCGCCTTTACGAGCGCGTCGAGGCCATCTCCCCTCTCCTGCCCGGTTTCGAGGTCGCCACCACCCGCGCCGACGGCAGCCGCGGCCGCTACCGCGCCGCCGCCGTGGTCATCGCCACCGGCTACTATGACCTGCCCAACCTAATGGGCATTCCCGGCGAGGACCTTCCCCACGTCCGCCACTACTTCCAGGAGGCCCACGCCTTCGCCGGCCAGGAGGTGGCCATTATCGGCGGCAAGAACTTCGCCGCCGAGACCGCCCTCGACCTCTACCGCCATGGCGCCCGCGTCACCCTCATCCACCGCCAGGCCGAGCTCGCCGCCAGCATCAAGTATTGGGTCCGCCCCGACATCGACAACCGCATCAAGGCGGGCGAGATCCGCGCCCGCTTCCGCACCCGCGTGCTCGAGGTCCTGCCCGGCCGCCTGCGCCTCGCCACCCCCGAGGGCGAGGCCGAGATGCGCGCCGATTTCGTCTTCGCCCTCACCGGCTACCATCCCGACTTCGACTTCCTCCGCGCCGCCGGCGTCGCGCTCGACCCCGCCTCCCGCCCGCTCTGCGATCCCGCCAGCTACCAGACCAACGTCCCCGGCCTCTACCTCGGCGGCGTGGTCGTCGCCGGCCGCAACACCTCGGAGATCTTCATCGAGAACGGCCGCTTCCACGGCCAGGTGATCGTCGCCCACCTCCTCGCCCAGCGCGCCGCCGCCCCACTGGCATGACCACCGAGACCATCCTGCAGATCGAGACCAGCCTGGACGACTGCAGCCCGCAGGTGGTCGGCTACGTGCTCGAGCGGGCGCTCGAGCTGGGCGCGCTCGACGCCTACGCCCTCGCCGCGCAGATGAAGAAGCACCGCCCCGGCGTAGTGCTCACCCTGCTCGCCCGCCCGGAGCGGCGCGACGTGCTGGTGGAACTGCTGCTGCGCGAGACCCCCACCCTGGGGGTGCGCATCCTGGCCTGCGAACGCGTGGTGCTGGAGCGCGCCCAGGCCACGGTCGCCACCCCCTTCGGCCCCATCCAGGTCAAGGCCGCCGGCGACAAGGCCGCGCCCGAATACGACGATTGCCGCGCCGCCGCCCGCCGCCATGGCGTCCCCCTGCGCCAAGTTATGGATGCCGCCCTCGCCGCCTGGCGCCGCCAAAGTTAGCCCCGCCCCCCCTGTTTTTTGCCCCGCCGCGGCCGGGGAAATATGAGATACTGGCAATCACGCTGGATCCCCCCCCCGAGTGAGTTGGTGCTGGTAGCATGGATATTCGCACTCTGCTGTTGGGCGATCTGGTGTTGCAGGTGTGCTGTGCCCTGGGCCTGCTGCTGATGAGCCGCGGCGTGCCCGGCTTCCGGGGCCTGCGCTGGTTCGCCTGGGCCTACGCCGGCGCCACCGCCGGCATCGTGCTGATGCTGCTCCAGGGCCACCTGCCCGCCCCCTGGACCATGGCCGCCGGGCGCACCCTGCTGCTGCTGGCGGCGGTGCTGCTCACCCAGGGCATCGCCGAGTTCGTGGTGCCCGCGTCCAGCGCCCTGGGCTGGGGCCTGCCGCTGCTGGGCGTCTATGCCCTGGTGGATTTCCTCCGCCCCCACGGCAGCCCCGGCTCGGTGGGCGAGGTGGTGCTGTTCGGCGTCGCCTTCGCCGCCCAACTGCTGGTCGGCATCCTGGTGCTGGCCTCCAATCCCCACCCCGCCGAGCGCACCGCCAGCCGCGCCACCGCCGGCCTGCTCGCCGGCTTGGCCACCCTCAGCCTGGCCCGCGCCGCCATCGCCCCGCTGCGCCGCCTCGGCCCCGCCTCCAGCTCCTACAACGCCCTCATGTTCGGCGGCGTGGTGCTCCACATGCTCTTCAGCGCCGGCATGGCCTTCGGCTTCATTTGGATGATGACCGCGCGCCTGCGCCAGGAGTGGGAACACCAGGCCCGCACCGACGACCTCACCGGCCTGCCCAACCGCCGCGCCCTCGAGCTCGCCGGCGAGCGCGAACTGGCCGCCTGCCGCCGCCGCGGCGGCCCGCTGGCGGTGCTGGCCATGGACCTGGACCACTTCAAGCAGCTCAACGACACCTACGGCCACGCCGCCGGCGACCGCGTGCTGGCCGCCGCCGCCCGCGCCTTCGCCGCCGGCCTGCGCAGCTCCGACCTGGTCGGCCGCCTGGGCGGGGAGGAGTTCGCCGCCGTGCTGCCCGAGCGCGACGCCGAGCGCGCCCTGGAGATCGCCGAGCGCCTCCGCCTCCGCCTGGAATCACTCCGCGTCAGCTTCGAGGGCCAGCCCCTGCGCATCACCGCCAGCCTGGGCGTGGCCGCCCTCGCCGATCCCGGCGAGGGCTGGCACGAGCTGCTGCGCCGCGCCGACCGCGCCCTCTACGAGGCCAAGCGCGCCGGCCGCAACTGCTGCCGCAGCGCCGAGGCCGCCCCCCCCGGCCCCGCCCCCTGCGCCGTCGCCAGCGCCGGCGCCCGCGCCACCGCCTAGCCCGGCCGGACTAGCCGCCCGCAATCGCCCCCAGCACGATCAGCGGCTCCTCCCCCCGCGCCACCGCCGCCGGCAGCGGCGTCTCCGGCGGTTCGTGGGAGACATCGCGCGCCCCGGCGAAGTAGCGCACGTAGGCCCGCCGCCGCCCGCTGTCGTGCTCGCGAAGGGTGCCCCGCAGCATGGGATAGCGCGCCTCCAGCGCCTCCAGCGCCGCCCCCAGCGTCGCCTCCCCCCCCAACTCCAGCTCCACCGCCGCGCCCACCCCCGCCAACGTGCGCAAATGCGGCGGCAGCTCCACCACGATCACGGCAGCACCTGCGCCTCCACCGACAGCACCGCCGGCAGGTCGCGCACGATCGCGTTCCAGCTCTCGCCCCCGTCGGCGGAGGCGTAGACCTGCCCCCCCGTGGTGCCGAAGTACACCCCGCAGGGATCGAGCTGGTCCACCGCCATCGCCTCGCGCAGCACGTCCACGTAGCAGTCGCGGTCGGGCAGCCCCCGCCCCAGCTCCTGCCATCTCTCCTCCCCGCCCCGGCTGCGGTACACCCGCAGCTTGCCCCCCGGCGGATAATGCTCGCTGTCGCTCTTGATCGGCACCACGTAGACCGTCTCCGGCTCGTGCGCGTGCACCTCCACCACAAAGCCAAAGTCGGTGGGCAGGTCGCCGCTGATCTCCCGCCAGTCGTCGCCGGCGTTGTCGCTGCGCATCACGTCCCAGTGCTTCTGCATGAACAGCGTCTCCGGCCGCGCCGGGTGGCGGGCGATGCGGTGCACGCAGTGGCCGATCGCGGCGGCGGGGTCGGGCAGGTAGCCGGAGCGCAGCCCGCGGTTGATCGGCCGCCAGCTCGCCCCCCCGTCGTCGCTGCGAAAGGCGCCGGCGGCGGAGATCGCCACCCACAGGCGCCCCGGCCGCGCCCGATCCAGCAGGATGGTGTGCAGGCACAGCCCCCCCGCCCCCGGCTGCCACTGCGGGCCGGTGCCGTGGCCGCGCAGCCCCGCCAGCTCTTGCCAGCTCTCCCCCCCGTTGCTCGAGCGGAACAGCGCCGCGTCCTCCACCCCGGCGTAGACCAGGTCGGGATCGTCCGGCGCCGGCTCCAGGTGCCACACCCGCTTGAACTCCCAGGCGTGCTGGGTGCCGTCGTACCACTGGTGGGTGGTCAGCGGCCGGCCCGTCGCCGCCGTGGTGTCGTAGGCGAAGCGGTTGCTCTCCCCCCGGGCCGGTCCCGGCGCGGCCGCCGCCCCGCCCGCCGGCGTGCCCGGCTGCTGCCAGCTCCGGCCCCCGTCGTCGGAGCGCTGCAGCACCTGCCCGAACCAGTCGCTCGCCTGCGAGGCGTAGAGGCGGTTGGGGTCGGCGGGCGAGCCCTTGAGGTGGTAGACCGGCCAGCCCGCGAACAACGGCCCGGCGATCTCCCACTGCCGCCGCTGGCCGTCGGCGCTCAGCAGAAAAGCGCCCTTGCGCGTGCCCACCAATACCCGTACCCGGCTCATCCTCCCCGTCTCCTTCCCCGGTCTAGTAGCTCGGCGCCGCCTCCCCCGCCACCGCCGCCGGCTGCGCCTTCTTCTTCCCCATCCAGCCCTGCAGCCGGTCCATGTAGATGTACACCACCGGCGTGATATACAGCGTCAGGAACTGCGCCAGCACCAGGCCCCCCACCACCGCCAGCCCCAGCGGCCGCCGGCTCTCCGCCCCCGGCCCGGTGCCGATGGCGATCGGCAGCGTCCCCACCAGCGCGCAGAAGGTGGTCATCATGATGGGGCGGAAGCGCACCAGCGCCCCCTGGTAGATCGCCTCCTCCGGCCCGTGGTTGTTCTCCCGCTCCGCCTGCAGCGCGAAGTCGATCATCATGATGGCGTTCTTCTTCACGATCCCGATCAGCATGATGATGCCCACGATGGAATAGATGTTCAGGTCCACGTGGAAGTACCACAGCGTCAGCAGCGCCCCGCACGCCGCCGCCGGCAGCCCCGACAGGATGGTGAGCGGGTGGATGAAGCTCTCGTAGAGGATGCCCAGCACGATGTAGATCACCAGCACCGTCATCACCAGCAGCAGCGCCATCCCCTGCATGGACTGCTGGAACACCTGCGCCGTGCCCTGGAAGGTCAGGTTGATGGTGGGCGGCAGCATCTCCCGCGCCGTCTGCTGGATCAGGTCCACCGCCGTGCCCAGCGACGCCCCCAGCTTCAGGTCGAAGGAGATGGTCACCGCCGGAAACTGCCCGATGTGGTTCACCGTCAGCGGCCCCAGGCTCTGGGTGAAGTTGGTCACCGCGCTCAGCGGCACCAGCGCCCCGTTGCTGGAGTGCACGTAGAGGTAGGAGAGCGTCTGCGGGTTGAGCTGGTACTTCTGCTGCAGCTCGGTGATGACGTAGTACTCGTCGTCGGGGGCGTAGATCATGGACAACTGCCGCTGCCCGTAGGCGGTGTAGAGCGCCTGCTCGATCTGGCTGGCGCTCACCCCCAGGCTGCTGGCCTTGTCGCGGTTGATCACCACGTTCACCTGCGGGTTCTGCATCTGCATGTCGGTGTTCACATCCTTGAGGATGGCGAACTGCGACAGCTTCTGCGCCAGCAGCGGGGCGTAGTGGTAGAGCTCGTCCGGGTTGGTCCCCTCCAGCGCCACCTGGTACAGGCTCTTGGTGCCGTGCGCCCCGATCTTGATCGGCGGCGGGTTCTGCAGGAACACCTGCACCCCCGGGATTTTGGCCAGCACCGGCCGCACCGCCGCGATGATCTGGTCGGCGCTGCGGCTGCGCTCCGCCCGCGGCTTGAGGTGGTCGTAGACGGCGCCGGTGTTGCCCGCCCCGCCCCCCGCCATCGCCATCGCTGCCTGCGTCTCCGGCAGCGCGTCGAACACCTTGATCACCTCCAGCTCGTGCTGCCGCATCGCCGTCCAGGAGATGCCCTGCGCCGCCTGCACCTGCGCCACCACCTCGTCCATGTCCTGGTTGGGCAAAAAGCCGGTGGGCAGGATGAGGAACAGCTTGATGGTCAGGCCCAGCACCGCCAGCGCTCCCAGCATGGTCAGCGCCGGATGCCGCAGCACCGCCTTCAGGGTGGCGTTGTAGGCGCGGTACATCAACTGGTAGCCGCCCTCGAGGAAGTTGTACACCGCGCCGTGGCGGCGGTGCCCCTCCGGTTTGAGGAAGCGGCTGCACAGCATCGGCGTCAAGGTCAGCGACACCAGCCCGCTCACCAGGATGGCCGCCCCGATGGTCACCGCAAACTCGTGCAGCAGCCGCCCCAGCACCCCACCCATGAACAGGAAGGGGATGAACACCGCCGACAGCGACAGCGTCATGGAGAGGATGGTGAAGCTGATCTCCTTGCTGCCGTCAAACGCCGCCTGCAGCGCCGCCTTGCCCATCTCCATGTGGCGGACGATGTTCTCCAGCATCACGATGGCGTCGTCCACCACGAAGCCCACCGACAGCGTCAGCGCCAGCAGCGAGAGGTTGTCCAGGCTGTAGTGCAGCAGGTACATCACCGCGAACGTGCCCACGATGGTGAACGGCAAAGCCAGGCTGGGGATGGCGGTGGCGGAGATGTTCTTCAGGAACAGGAAGATCACCAGCACCACCAGGAACATGGTCAGCAGCAGGGTGAACTTGACGTCGTTGACCGAGGCCCGCACCGGAATCGATTTGTCGTACTCCACCTGCAGCTTGATCGAGGGCGGGATCGAGCGCTGCATCGCCGGGATCAGCGCCTTCACCCGGTCCACCGTGTTGATGGTGTTCGCCCCCGGCTGCTTGTTGATGGTCAGCAGCACCGCCGGGGTGCCGTTCACCCAGCTCTCGTTCTTGTCCACCAGCACGCTGTCCACCACGTGGGCGATGTCCTGCAGCCGCACCGGCGCGCCGTTGTGCTCGGCCACGATCAGCGAGCGGAAGGCGGCGGCGCTGGTCAACTGCCCGGTGGCCTGCACCGTGTAGGCCTTGTTCTTCCCCCACAGCACCCCGGCCGGCAGGTTCACGTTGCCGTTCTGGATCGCCGTCTGCACCTGGTCAATCCCCACCCCCCGCGCCGCCATCGCCAGCGGGTTCAACTGCACCCGCACCGCGTACTTGCGCGCCCCCATCACGTTCACCTGCGCCACCCCGCTCAGCATCGAGATCTGCTGCCCCACCACGTCCTCGGCGTAGTGGTCCACCGTCGACAGCGGCTGCGTGCTCGAGCTCAGCGCCAGGTTGAGGATGGAGGTGTCGGCCGGGTTGACCTTGTGGAAGGTGGGCGGCGCCGGCATGCCCTGCGGCAACTGCCCTCCCGCCGCGTTGATCGCCGTCTGCACATCCCCCGCCGCCCCGTCTATGTCCCGGCTCAGGTCGAACTGCAGCGCGATCGAGGTCGAGCCCTGCTGGCTGCTCGAGCTCATCTCGTCCAGCCCGGGGATGGCGGCGAACTGCTTCTCCAGCGGCGTCGCCACCGAGCTCGCCATGGTCTGCGCGCTCGCCCCCGGCAGCCCCGCGTTCACCTGGATGGTGGGAAAGTCCACGTTGGGCAGGTCGCTCACCGGCAGCGCCCGGTAGGCCACGATGCCAAACACCAGCAGCGCCATCATCAGCAGCGCGGTGGCGATCGGACGGCGGATGAAGATGCTCGCCAGGTTCATGCCCTACTCCTGCGCCTGCGTGCCCGGATTGGGCCCCGCCCCCTGCGCCTGTACCCCCGGCCGCACCGTCACCTTCGCCCCCGGGTACAGCGCCAACTGCCCGTCGGTCACCACCGTCTCCCCCGGCGCCACCCCCTTGGCGATCACCGTCACCCCGTTGGCCGTGGTCGAGGTGGTCACGGTGCGGTTCTCCACCGTCCCCGCCGGCGTCACCACGTACACGTACATGTCGTTCTGTCCGGTCAGCACCGCCGTCGAGGGCACCACCGTCGCCCCGTCCTGCACCGACAGCGTCACGTCGGTGTTGACATACTCGCCCGGCCACAGCCGCTGCTGCGCGTTGGGAAAGGTCCCCATCAACTGGATGGTGGCGGTGCTGTTGTCAATGCTGTTGTTGATGAAGCTCAGCACCCCCGCCTCCGGCGACGCCTCCCCCTGCGCCTGCGCCCGCACCTGCAGCGGATGCCGCGCGTTCAGCGCCTTCAGCTCCAGCAGGTACTGCTCCGGCACCGAAAACGAGACGTAGATCGGCGCGATCTGGTTGATCGTCACCAGCACCGTCGCGTTGGGCTGCACTACGTTGCCCGCCTGCACCAGCAGGCTGCCGGTGCGCCCGTCAATCGGCGAGGCGATGGTGCAGTAGCTCAGGTTCAGCTTCGCCGTCTCCACCGCCGCCCGGTCCGCCCGCACCACCGAGTCGTCCGCCGCCGCCGCCGCCTGCAACTGCTCGTTCTGCTCCACCGACACGATCCCCTGCTTGGCCAGGTCGCCGTAGCGCTTGGCCTCCACCTGCGCCTGGCTGTCGTTGGCCAGGTCGCGCGCCAGGTTGGCCTGCGCCTGCGCCAAGGCCGCCTGGTAGGGCTGCGGGTCTATGGTGAACAGCACCTGCCCCTTGTGCACCTCGTCGCCTTGGCGGAAGCCCACCGTCTTCAGCTCCCCCCCCACCAGCGACTTCACCGACACCGTCGCCATCGCCTGCACCGAGCCGATTGCCTCCAGCCGGGTCGGCACATTTTGCGTCGTGGCGCGAGCCACCGTCACCGCCACCGGCGCCAGCGCCGCCGCCTTGGGCGTGGCCGCCTTGCAGCCCGCCAGCAGGCTGGCCAGCAGCCCCATCGCCGCCGCGGCGGCCAAAGTCCGAGCAGGTGTCGAAAGTCGCATAGTCGGGCGCGGGGGCTCGCCGTCGCGCACACCCCCCCAGACTTTCAATTGTATATCCGTCGGCCCGGTTTTTCCCCGCCTTCTCCCCCTTCCTTTTCCCCGGTTACGGTTAATGACAGCCTTGTCCGATCGCGGGGGTCGCGCCGCTTTGCCTGCTGGCAAAATCGGCGCGAAAGGCCGCGAACCGGGGTCCCCAGAACCCGCTTCGGGTTCTGGGGTGGTCGTAATTCCGCAGGCGCAGACGCGCCAGTGGCGCGTCTGCGCCCCCGGGAAGCGAATTCGGCGCGGCCCCAGCAGCCCAGCAGCAAAGCCGCGCAGCGCCGACTTGGGGCCATGGGGCCCCCGAGTCGGCGCGAGCATGCCGCCCCGCGCATCTACAGCGGGGCGGCTCACAAGCGGGACGCGCGCCGCACCGGCCTGGCGCTGCTACAGCCGGGCCGGGCAGGCGCGCTGGGGCCCGCGCCCACCATTGGTTGCCATTCCGGGAGCCGGGCCGCGACCGCGCCCCGTCCCGTTCTGGCTTCGCGCCCGCCCGCCCCACCCCCGCCCTGGCACAGCCCGTCATGTCGCGCCGTGCTCTGTGCTTCCAGAGGCATTCGGGAATGCGCTACGGAACGGTTGTCTTTCCCACCGCGGTACCGCCGTCGGCCGCGCCTTTGACCGAGGACCAAAGTTGGGCGGCGCTCGCCGGCCCCGCTCTCCCCGCCAGCGAGGTGTGGATGTCGGGCTGGTGGCTGCGCTCCTGGTGGGAGGCCTATGGCCGCGGTCGCCACCTCCGCCTGCTCGCCCTGCCCTCGCCCCCCGCGGTGCTGCCCCTGTTCTGCGAGCGCCGCCACGGCCGCCGCCGCTTGGCCTTTCTCGGCAGCGATTGCCGCCGCCACCAGCTCGCCCATCCCGGCCCGGACTTCGCTCCCTGGGCCCAGCGCTGGGCGGCGCTGCTGGCCGCCCGCCGCGATTGGGATGTCCTCGATCTGCGCGCCCTGCCCGAGCGCCAAGCCGACGCCTGGATGGCCGCGCTCCGCGCCCTGCGCTTGCCGCTCGCGCCTGCCCGCCGCTGGCGGCAATGGTATGTGCCGCTGGCCCGCCCCTGGCCCCAGGTCGAGGCCGGCTTCCGCCCCGGCCTGCTCTGCAACCTCGCCAAGCGCCAGCGCGCCCTGCGCCGCCTGGGCCCGCTCCAACTCCAACTGGTGGAGGACGGCGCCGGCGCCGAGGCCGTCTTCGACCAGTGCCTGGCGATCGAGGCCAGCGGCTGGAAGGGCGCCGCCGGCACCGCCCTCGCCTGCGATCCGGCCGGCTGCGATTTCTACCGCCGCGTCCTCCGCCGCGCCGCCGCCCAGGGCGCCCTTTGGCTCGCCCTGCTCTCCTCCGGCGCCACCCTCATCGCCTTTCAGCTCTACCTGCGCAGCGGCCCCACCCTCTCCGGCCTGCGCATCGGCCACCGCCACGATTGGCGCCGCTACGCCCCCGGCATGGTGCTGCAATGGCTAGTGCTCGAGCGCGCCCACCAGCTCGGCTTCGCCGAATTGGACTTCTCCGGCGGCGACCAGCCTTTCCAATCCGACTGGACCGCCTCCGCCCGCGCCGTGGTGGATGTGTGCGCCTACCACCACACCCTGCGCGGCCGCCTCGCCTGGCGCGCCCACCAGCTCCGCCGCTTGGCCGCCGCCCTGCGCCGCCGCCAGCCGCAGGCGCGGCCCCTGCCCGCTGCCCCCGCGGCTGCCCTCAATGACTGAGGCTGCGCTATGGCACCTGGTACACCCAGATCGCGCCCGGGGCCGCGCCCTGCGGCGGCACCGCCAGATACAGCCGGTGCAGCGAATTCGAGAGCGCGATGTTCTTCGCCATCGGCCCGGTGGGCAGGTTTCCCAGCAGCTTGTACTGGCGGGGCGAGACCTGCTGGTAGACCGACAGCGCCCCGGCGCCGTCGCCGCAGGCGGCATACAGCCGGTGGCTGGCGGCGTCGTAGATCAGGTCGTCAATCCCGGTGGGGATGGGCAGCGCCTCCAGCTCCTTGCCGGTGCGGGTGTCCATCACCACAATCGCGCCGCTGCGGCAGCCGATGAACAGCAGGTGGTCGGCCTGGTCCAGCGCCATGGCCACGTTCACCTTGGCCCGGGTCACCGGCCAACTGGTCAGCAGCTTGTGGGTGTTGCGGTCCACCACGGCGATGCGGTTGAGGGCGCGGTTGTTGATGAAGATGCGGGCGCTGCCGTCCTCCAGCGCGATCGCCTCCAGCGTGTCGCCGTTGATGTCCATGTCGTTGACCTTGCGGTCGGTGGTGGTGTTGATGGTCGAGAACATGGAGAAGCTCTGGTGCGCATCCCCGCCGCCGCTGTCAATATAGAGGTCCGTGCTGGCCGGGTCGTAGGCGATCGAATCCGCATCCACCTTGAGCGGGATGGTGGTGAGCAGCTTGTAGCTGCGGCTGTCGTAAACCCTCAGTTCCCCGGCGCCGCCGTCGGTGACGTAAATGCGGTGCAGGTCGTCGCGCACAAAGGTGGCGTGCGGGATGCCGATCCCGCCGATCGAGCGCTCGTAGCGCCCGGTGGTCAGGTTGAAAATGAACACCTTGTGGGCGCTCTCCCCCGCCAGCAGCAGCCGGTTGCCGGCCCGGTCCACCCGCACATGGTCGAAGCGCCCCTGCGCCGACGGCGGCATCGCGTACTTGGCCACCAATTTCGCCGGCGGCGCCTGCGCCCCCGCTCCCAGGCTCATCCCCACCAGCGCCACCGCCCACAGGATTCCCTCTCTGCGCATGTCTGCTATCCTCCTTAGGAGTGCCGGGCCTCTCCATCGGCCCGATCTGGGGAAAATCCTAGCGGACCATAAATGAGCGCAAGCTGAAGGCGGGTCGGACGGCCGCCTCCTAGGAGCGCAGGAACAGGCTCCAGGTCAGCACCAGCAGCACGAACAAGGTGAACAGGGTGTACTTGGCGTTTTTCAGCACCGCCAGAAAATAGAGCATGGACGCCACCACCCGCAGGAACGGCGTCAGCATCAGCACGATCAGCCCGGCGCTCACCAGCCAAGCCGGCCCGATCTGCCCGCTCCAGGCCTGCCGCGCCGTCGCCACCGCAAACTGGAACAGGTTCATGCCCGCCAGCGGGTAATCCAGCCACAGCCGCCCGGTGCGCGCCGCCGTCCACAGCAGCCCGCCGGCGATCAGCCCCAGGCTGAGCAGCACCCCCGCCAGCAGCAGTGTGCCCACGGCGATATCCATCCGCCGCTGCCGCTCCGCCACCAAGGCCGCATTTGTGCTCGTCGGCACCGTCACACCCCCCGCACGCCGCGGTAGATCATCTCCACCGCCAGCACCAGCAGCACCGCCAGGAACAGCCGCCGCACCGATTGGTTGGTGAGCCTCACCAGCAAGCGGGTGCCCAGGAAGGCGCCCACCACCACCCCCAGCACCACCGGCGCCGCCAGCCCGGGCGTGATCAGGCCCGCCGCCAGATACACGCTGGTGCCCGCCAGCGCCGTCACCCCGATGATGAGGTTGCTGGTGGTGGTCGAGACCTTGGGCGGCAGACCCATCACCAGGTCGTGGATCAGCACCTTCACCGCCCCCGCCCCGATCCCCAGCAGCCCGGCGATCAGCCCGGCGCCGTACATCATCGGCGCCCCCCAGTAGGCGCGCCGCCCGTGGTAGTCAATCTGCTGCTGCTGCGCCTTGTCGAAGTAGCCCCCCTCCAGCTCCAGCCAGCGCGAGAACCGGTCCTGCGGCTGGTCGCCCTGCCAGGAGGCGTGCCCGGCCACCAGCAGCGCCACCCACGAGCCCATCAGCACCACCCCGAAGGTGATGAACAGCGGCCGCGGCGAGGCCGCCAGCGTCAGCCGCGCCCCCATCAGCGCCCCCACGATGGTGAACATCTCCAAAAACATGCCCACCTTCAAGTTGGTGATGTGGTCGCGCACATAGGCCGAGGCCGAGCCGCTGGAGGTGGCGATCACCGACAGGATGCTGATGGCGATGGCCTGCTTGATGTCCACCCCCAGCAGCGTCAGCGTCGGGATCAGGATCATCCCCCCGCCCATGCCGCTCATCGCCCCGATGCAGCCCGCCACCAGCGAGAGCGGAAACAAGACCTCGAACGAGATCGGGGGCGTGTGCAGTCCCAGCATCAACTGGCCTGCTCCATCACCAGCGCCTGCCGCCGGCCGGTGGCCCACTGCAGCGCCGGCGTGGTCACAAAGGTGGTGACGATGGCCATGATCACCAGCATGGCAAACAGCGTCGGGGTGAGAATGCCCAGGTCCAGGCCCAAGTTCAGCACAATCAGCTCCATGAGTCCGCGCGCGTTCATCAGAATGCCCAGCGAGGCCGCTTGCCGCCACCCCAGCCCCTGCCAGCGCGCCGCCAGCGCGCCGCAGCCAAACTTGCCCAGCGAGGCCACCAGCACGATGGCGGCGCACACCGCCCAGTCCTGCCAGCCCTGCACCAGCGCGATCTGGGTGCGCATGCCGGTGAAGGCGAAGAACATGGGCAGCAGCAGCACCACCACCAGGTCCTCGAACTTGCCCTTCACCTCGCGCGCCAGCGCCGAGTCGTGCGGGATCACCACCCCGATCAGAAACGCCCCGAACAGGGCGTGGATGCCGATGCGTTCGGTGGCCAGCGCCCCCAGCAGCAGCGCCGCGCACACCACCATGGTGGCCTCCTGCCCGCCGCCGCCCCGCCGCGCGCAGCGGCGCGCGTACCAGGCCGCCGCCGGCCGCCCCGCCAGCAGCACCACCGCGATGAAGGCCGCGGTCAGCGCCAGCGTCACCAGCGCCCCCGCCGGGCGCGCCTGCGCCAGCCCCACCACAAAGGCGAACAGGCACCAGGCGGTGACGTCGTCCACCGCCGCGCAGGCCAGCGCCAACGCCCCCATGCGGCTGGTGTGCAGGTGCTGGTCGGTCAAGATGCGCGCCAGCACCGGAAAGGCGGTGATGGACATCGCCACCCCCAGCAGCAGCGCGAACAGCGTGAACGACACCGCGCTGGTGGCGTAGCGCGGATACAGCCACAGCGCCAGCCCCGCCCCCAGCACAAACGGGCCCAGGATGCTGGCGTGGGAGATGGCTACCGCCGCATGCGTGCGCTGCCGCAGCAGCCGGGTGTCCAACTCCAGCCCCACCAGGAACATATAGAGGATCACCCCGATCTGGGCGATCACCGAGATGTACGGCGCCACCGCCCCCGGCAGCAGGAAGTGCGAGAGCCCGGGCGCCGCCCGCCCCAGCAGCGTGGGCCCCAGCAGGATGCCGGCGATCATCTCCCCCACCACCGCCGGCTGCTGCCAGCGCCGGAACAGCACGCCCAAGCTGCGCGCCGCCACCAGCACCACCACCAGCGCCAGCAGCACGTGGCTGAGCGTGCCCGCCGCTGGCGCCGCCCCCCCGCCCGCCGGCGCCGCCACCCCCACGGGCGCCACCAGCCGCAGTCCCACCCAGCGGATGCCCAGCAACAGCAGCCCCGCCGCCGCCAGCATGGCGGCGTAGCCCAGCGTCTTTTGGCGGTTGCCCCCGATCACGTTTCTTCAATATAGCAAAGCGGTGCGCGCCCGCCGCGCCCGTTTCTGCAGAGCGTCCACCAGCAGCACCGCCGGCGCCGCCAGCAGCGCCACCGCATAGCCGGCCGCATGCGGCGCGGTCTGTCCCAACAGCCGCGCCACCGGCGGCAGGTAGAGGAACAGCGCCAGCATCACCGCCTCCAGCCCCACCGCCGCCAGCAGGTAGCGGTTCGTCCGCCAGCCCAGCGCGCCCGGCCACAGCGTGGCGCTGCGGCAGGCAAAGGCGTTGCCCATCTGCCCGGCGATGACCGCAGTGAAGGCGGCCCCGGAGGCCGCCTGCAGCGCCCCGCCCGTCGGAAACGCCCCGCCCGGCCGCCAGCCCGCCGCCGCCATCGCCACCAGGAAGGCGGCCATCTCCACCACCGACTCGGTCAGCCCCAGCACCCCAAACGCCCGCCCCAGCAGCCCGCCGTCCACCAAGTGTCCGCGCCAGGGCGGGTGCGCCAGCGCCCGCGGGCTCGACGGCTCCGCCCCCAGCGCCACCGCCGGCGCGATGTCGGTGCCGATGTCCAGAAACAGCACCTGCAGCACCCCCAGCGCCAGCGGAAACCGTCCTCCCGTCAGCGCCCACACCACGAACGGCGTCAGCTCGGCCACGTTGTCGGTGAGGTGATAGGTGAGAAAGCGGCGCGCGTTGGCAAAGGTGGTGCGCCCCTGCTCGATCGCCGCCACGATGGTGGCGAAGTTGTCGTCCAGCAGCACCAGATCCGCCGCCGCGCGCGCCACGTCGGTGCCCGAGCGCCCCATCGCCACCCCGATGTCGGCCTCCTGCAGCGCCGGCGCGTCGTTCACCCCGTCCCCGGTCATCGCCACCACGTGCCCGCGCTGCCGCAGCGCCCGCGCGATGCGCAGCTTGTCCTCCGGCGACACCCGGCTGACGATGGCCCCGTCGCGGTCCAGCAGCGCCCCCAGCAGGGCGTCGTCGCGCGGCAGATCCTTGCCCTCGAACACCAGCTCGTCCGAGGTCCACAGCCCCACCTCGCGCGCAATCGCCCGCGCCGTCGCCGGATGGTCGCCGGTCACCATCGCCACCCGGATGCCCGCCCTCCGGCAGGCGGCGATCGAGCCCGCCACCTCCGCCCGCGGCGCATCCACAATCCCCACCAGCCCCAACAGCCGCAATCCGCGCTCCGCCGCCTCGGCGCTGTCCGGCTCCTCCCCCGCCGCCAGCTCCCGCACCCCCACCGCCAGCACCCGCCAGCCCCGCGCCGCCATGGCCGCCACCGCCGCCGCCGCGCCCTCGACCGGCCCGCAGCGCTCCAGCACCGCCTCCGGCGCCCCCCGCACCAGCACCTGCCGGCCCGCCACCGCCGACATCCGCCGCCGCCGCGGGTCGAACGGGAACAGGCGCCGCGCCGGCGCCGCCGCCTCCTCCGCCGCCAGATCGAGTCCCAGCCGCTGCGCCAACACCGCCAGCGCCACCTCCAGCGGAAGCCCCTGCGCCACCCACTGCCCCTGCCGCTCCACCGCCCGCCCGTGCCCAAACCGCGCCGCCGCCGAGGCCAGCTCGCGCAGCCCCGGCAGCACCGCCGCCGCGGCCTCGATCGTGCCGGTGGGCTCGTAGCCGCGCCCGGCGATGCGGGCCTCCCCCGCCGGCGTCCACGCCTCCACCACCGCCATCTCGTTGCGCGTCAGCGTGCCCGTCTTGTCGGTGCAGATGAAGGTGGTCGAGCCCAGCGTCTCCACCGACTCCAGCCGCCGCACCAGCGCCTGCCGCGCCGCCATGCGCTGTGCCCCCATCGCCAGCGACAGCGTCACCGTGGGCAGCAGCCCCTCGGGCACCATCGCCACCGTCACCCCCACCGCGAACAGAAACCCGTCGCTCCAGGGCATGCCCACCAGCAGCGACAGCCCCCAAAACCCCAGCCCCACCACCACCGCCACCAGCGCGATCACCCGCACCAGCCGGTCCAGCTCGTGCGCCAGCGGGCTGCGCGGCCGGTGTTCCCCCGACGTCAACTGCGCCAGCCGCGCCAACCGCGTGCCCGCCCCGATGGCGGTGACCTCGCCCAGCCCCTCGCCCTCCACCGCAAACGTGCCCGCCTCCCCCGCCTCCCCCGCCTGCGGCGCCACCGGCTCGCTCTCGCCCGTCATGGCGGAGACATCCAGCGCCAGCCCCTCCACCGCCAGCCAGCGCAGGTCGGCCGAGATCCGGTCCCCGGCCTCCACCGCCACCACGTCGCCCGGCACCAGCTCCGCCGCCTCCACCTCCTGCCGCTTGCCGTCGCGAATCACCGTCGCCCGCAGCGGCAGCATCTCCCGCAGCCGCTCCCCCGCCCGGTTCGCCCGGTGTTCCTGGATGAAGGCGAACAGCCCGTTGAGCACGATCACCGCGAAGATCGCCACCCCGAGCTGCGGCATCCCCGCCACCATCGCCAGCCCGCCCGCCACCCACAGCATCAGCGCGAAAAACTGCGTCAGCTGCGCCCCCACCTGCCGCCACGCCGGCACCCCCGCCGGCTGCGGCAGCCGGTTCGGCCCGTACCGCCGCCCCCGCTCCCGCGCCTCCTCCGCGCTCAGCCCCGCCGGCAGGTTGGTTGGGTTCGCCTGCGCCATCGCTCCCCTCCGCCTGCTCCCAGCATGCCACTGCGCCCGCCCGCGCGCTCGGCGTATCGCGGGGGTCGCGCCGCTTTGCCTGCCGGCAAAATCGGCGCCCACCACGTGTCTAAGAAACCAACAGATCCTTGAGCAAACTTGGGTGCTTGTCCAGGAGCTTGAACAGATTGACCACGGCAGGCAAGGGAACCGCTTCGCCACGCTCATAGCGCGAAAAGGCGTTGTGCCCGCCCCCCGTCAGGCGCGCAGCCGCCGCTTGGCTGAGGCCCAACTTGCGGCGAATGCGTCGAATCTCCGCCCGCTCCAGCTCCCGGGCCCGCAGCACCAAGCGATCGCCCGCCAGCGCGTACCTCCGGGCGCTGGCGGCGTCGAATTCCACCCCCCGGCACACGCCGCAACGCCAGCCACTCAATCCCTTGACGGGTTCGGAAAGTCCCGCATGGGCAATCGAAAACGTCTCCTTCTCAAATCCCTTCATGCGCGGCGCGCCGCAACTGGAACAGGAACGGTTGGGCATCGCTATTTCTCCTTGAACTGAATCACCGGCGCCAAGGCACGCATCGTGATCTTGATGTATGCCGATGATCCAACCGGGTGGTCATGGATTTATAAAAGTGGGCTCGGGTCAACCAGGCGATCACGGCCAGCATCTCTCCGCTGGTCATTCCCATCGCACGCCCTCCGTCCAACGCCGTCCTTGTAAACGCCGCCCGCTTCGCGCACACCTACAGCCCGCTCCCGTCCCAGCACGAAACCTTCAGCCGCGTCCGCTGCCGGTTGGCGAACAAAAACAGATGCCCGCTCAGCGGGTCCAGCGCCAACTGGTCCCGCACCAGCCCGTATAGGCCCTCATAGCCTTTGCGCATGTCCGTCGCCCCCGCCGCCACATAGATCCGCGTCGCCGCCCCCAGCGCAAACATGG
>Ga0307373_10000336_pt1 | contig 89680 bp, 65 predicted proteins | sample OX2MG_FD_202534 | JGI IMG/M metagenome (GOLD analysis project Ga0307373, IMG submission 202534) | Soil microbial communities from Risofladan, Vaasa, Finland - OX-2 | ecosystem: Environmental > Terrestrial > Soil > Coastal area > Acid sulfate soil | place: Finland: Risofladan, Vaasa | collected...
CCAGCGGCCGAAGCTCGACGAGTACTGCCGGTGCAGCGTGTGGTCCAGTTGGTCGGCGTCGCGCTCCAAACCGGTGTACAGGTAGTCGTTGCCGCTGCTGCTGGTGATGCAGTTCATCTGCCCAAAGGGCAGGTAGTCGCAGTCGTCCACTTTGACTCCGTTCGAGTCCGCCACCACAGCCGCCGACCCCAGCTTGTCGCTCAAGTAGTAATCCACGTTCCCTGAAGCGTCGATCCGGGCCAGCCGCTCGCCGTCAAAGAAAACGTATTTGTCCGTGATGTTCCCGGAAGCGTCGCTTTCCGCCAGCACCTCGCCCCCCGCCCCGTACCAGTAAAGCTTCCCGCTCGCCTTCTCGACGCGGTTGCCATTGCCGTCGTACGTGTAGGTGTCGTCGCCGTACAGGGTGCTTGCCACCGTCGCCATCCGATCTTCGGCATTCCAAGTATAACTCTCCGTGCCCGCCCCGGTGTTCAGCGCATTGCCCGCCGCGTCATACGACCACCCGCTCACCTGATTGTTGGCGGAATTTACCGACAAGCTGATCTGATTGACCTGGCACTTCCTCGCGGGAATGGCCAGCAGCAAGCAGCGCAGAGTTGTGCGCGGAGCGCATTACTCTGCGGCCTTTTTTGTGGGCAAGTCTGGGCTCCCTGAGAATCGCTGCCAGCGATGTCACAGTACTTATTATGCGATCAACCATCATTTACAGCTTAACAAACGGCTAGTTACAGAACAACTCTGCGCTACCTGCTTTGTCGCGCGGATCTTCCTATTTTGCCGGCAAGGTAACGACGGCGACGCTGAAGCCATTGAGCGTGACGGTATCGCCGCTTATTCGCTCGTGTGCGGCGGGGTTTTGACCGGTCTGCTGATCGACGTATTCAAGGCTGCCGCCCGAACTGCCCGCAAGACTCAGGCGCAAAGGCCAGTTGCGTTTGTTGACCAGCAGCACCTTGCGCTTGCCGTCCGGAGCGATATACCCCTGGGCATAGGCGTCCGGCGAGGCTGCGGTGGTTGTGACCACCACATCACCTGGCCCGAGGTTCTGACGGATCAGCTTGAGGACCCAATAGCGGGCGTTCGGCTGGCCCGTCGTCCAATCCACCATGGTGACGCTCGGGTAGAAGCCTGGCAATTGCGCCAGCGCCGATTCTCCCACCGCGTTGATGCCCAGCCGCGATAGGTTGCCGTAAACATAGGCATAGAGCGCCGCTGAAAGGTTCCAGTAAGCCGCGGGAATAGGCTTCGAGACGTGGCCGGGCTCGCCCTGGTGGGAATCGTCGTTCAGGATGGTTCCCACTTCGTCCACGGTGGTTCCGGTTTGCGGAGAAAGTCGCTGGCGAATGCTCTCAATGTAATTGACCGTCTTCAAAAAGCCCTCCGCCTGATCGAAGAAGCTGTATTGATCGGTCGCGAGATTTTCGCCGGGCTTCTCGGTGGCGTAAAAATGGTAGGAAATCATGTTGAGGGGAATATTGCGCTTGTGGTTCTGGTGGTTCAAAAAGTATTCGAAATAGTCCGGCTGCGAGGTGCCGCCCAAAGCCATGCCCACAAACTTCATGTGCGGCGCCACCTTCAGGATGGCGCCCGCGATCGCGTCGTAAACGCGGGTGTAAGTTTCGGGGCTCATCTGATGTTCGGATTTGGATTCGATTTCATTCAACACTTCCCAGGAATCGATTTTGTAGTGATGGCCGGAATCGTGGCGGCGGCCGTATTCGTCCGTAAACCCTCCTGCCGTGTACCAACTGGCGAGGCGCTGGTAATAGTCCGCCACTTCTTTCAGGCTGGGATCGCGGAATTCGGTGCCATGCTGGTAATCCCAGGTCACCTGGTTCGGGTCGGCGGGATAGGCCACCGGCTGCGGCGTCTTGAACATCCATTGCGGAATCATGCTGAAATTCATGATCACGGAATGCCCGGCGGTGGCGTTCATAAAATCTTCCGTCATGGGATCGATCAGCGAGAAGTCCCACGATGTTTTGCCGTCCGCCGGAGGCTCAAGCTCCGCCACCCCGAGCCGCGGATAGGGCTGCCACGGAACGTAGCGGACGTCGTCGCATCCAAGGTCGCGCAGGTCCTGGAAAATCTTGTCGTGCACTCGTGAGCTGCGCCGCATCAGCGGGCTGACCACCACCTGAAGCGTGGCCTGGGTCGCGGAAGTCCTGATTGTGTTTTCCCAGTTCACCCGCACGGCCTTCGCCGGCGGTTGCGGCTTTTGTGATTTGCAGGACGGCAGGAAAACCAGAAGAATCATCAGGCCAAGTGCGGATTTGCGCATCATCTTCTCCTTGGAAAACAGCTTCACCTTTCAGCCATTCTCGGTTGGCCGTTGAGAATATGCAATGGCGAATTGCAAATGATTTGTGGCGCGGACCTTCAGGTCCGCAGCCTTTTGATAGGCGAGGTCTCCCCGCCGCCCGGCCCTGTAGCGCAGCGCTCGCAACGGGCGATGACGGTCGCCCGATCCCTGCGGTTTTTGTAGAGACGTTCCGCTGGATCGTCTCCCGACCAAGGCGCCCGAGCGGGTTCTTGCCTTTTCTCACCCCAGGGAAAAGGGCGGCGAGCATTGCGTCAGCGTGAGGGACCTTGCGCTACATTAGAGGGCCGCGAGGACAGACCACTACGCTTGGCCGCCACGGACAGAGCCTTCCTGCCGTGGGCCTTTTGATGGCCACGGTCGCTTGAAAACCCCTTGGCCGTAGCTTCACTCAACCTTCACGGCAGAGCCGCAGTGATCTTCTTAGCCTCATCCTCGCTAAAAAGCCGGTGGGTTTGGGTCCGCACATTGCCGAGCTTGGCAATGGACAGCGCCATCTCCGCCACCTTCTCGTCGCTCGGAGCCGTCAGGATGAACAGGGTATCAAACTCACTCCCCAGGATCAGATAGAAGCTTTTCAGCTCCCCTCCCATCTGGCGAATGGTTTTCCTTGCGGACTCAACCCGCTCCCCAAGCTGCTTGACCTTCTCGATTCCGTGTTGGGTAAAACTAAACAGCATCAGATAGGTCGCCATCGGGGCCTCCATTCTGTTGTTTTGTTCGGAGAATCGCAGACCAGGGTCTGCGCCACCCACGAAGCCTCTTTCGGTTTGTGGTCTCGGCAAAAACCCGATGGCCTTATTCTGCGCGAATGCCCAAAACGTGCAGTGACCGACATCACCAAAGGCAGTGCCCACATCGCAAGCGGTGTGGCCTTGTCAGTCACTATTAACCATACAATGAAGACTGTGCCCATGATCGTCCCCAGCGCTTGGAATGAGATCTACAAGTTCTGAGTTGTGAATTAAGATGTTGTGTCGCGCGGGTCCTCAGCGTATCGCGCCCGGCCGCCGTCGGAAGCAAATCTGCAAAATCGCATTCGACCCCAGTATAATGAACCGGTTCAACTGAACTCGTGAAGGAGGGGAGATGGCGTCGAAGACCCCGGAAGGCATGGACCGAAGAACTTTTGTCAAAACGGTGGCGGGCACTCTGGCCGTGCCCGCGGTGGGTTCCCTGTCGGCTGAGGCCCGGCCGGCGGAACCCGGCCCGGCAGCAGCGAAGTCGCGCCCCCCCAATGTCATCGTCATGATTTGCGACGACCTCGGCTCCGGCGACCTTCACTGTTACGGATCGTCGTTGCACACTCCGCATCTCGACCGCATGGCGCAGGAGGGCGTCCGTTTTACCCATTTCAACACGGCGCATCCCATCTGCTCGGCTTCGCGGGCGGCCCTTCTCACCGGCCGCTACTCAAGCCGCACCCACACCGGCGGAGCCTATGGGCCCGCTTCCAAATCCGGCACCGATCTCGATGAAAAAACGCTCGCCGACATTCTAAAGACGAAAGGTTACCGGTCGATGTGCATCGGCAAGTGGCACCTGGGATACCCGGCTCCCTATCTGCCCACCAACCGCGGCTTCGATGGCTACCTGGGCGTTCCCTGGAGCGTCGATATGAATCCGCTGCCGCTCGTCCGGGACGCTTCCGTCATTGAGGAGCAGCCCGACCGCGATCTACTGACGCCGCGCTACACTGAAGAAGCCGTCAAGTTCATTGAATCGGCCGGCGAGAAGCCGTTCTTTCTCTATCTTGCCTATTCCTACCCGCACGACCCGCCGCGCTCTTCGCCGCGCTTTCGCGGCCATTCCGGGCTGGGCCATCAGGGCGACGCCATCGAGGAAATCGACTGGAGCGCCGGCCAGATCATGGAGGCCGTCCGGCGGAACGGTCTGGACCGCGACACGATCTTCATCTTCACCAGCGACCACGGCCCCTGGTTCCAGGGATGTCCCGGCGCGCTGCGCGGGCGCAAGTCCACCACCTTCGAGGGCGGCGTGCGCATCCCCTTCCTCATCCGCTGGAACGGCACCATCCCGGGCGGAAAAGTCGTCAACGAGTGGGGCTCCAACCTGGACGTCTTTCCCACCATGGCCTCCTTTTGCGGAGCGCAGCTTCCCGATAAAACTTACGACGGCGTGAATCTTTCAAGGCTGCTCACCGGTCAGACTTCCAACGTCGACCGCGGAACCATTCTCTACTTTGCCGTCTCTCCCGATCAGCAGATTCTGGAATGCGCGCGCAAGGGCAACTGGAAACTCCGCGTCTCGCAGCGAACCGGAGAGATCTATATCAACGACTGGGCCGGCGGATCGTGCGGGCCGAGCAGGCATTTTATGCTGCCGCGCCCGGAACTTTACAACCTGGAACGCGACCCCGCAGAAAGCTACGACGCCGCCATCGACCACCCCGACGTAGTCCGGGAAATCCAGCAGGACATCGAAGCTCTCATCCCGGGCTTCCCGGAAAACGTCGTCAGGACGTACGCGGAAATGAAGGCCCATCCCGGAAGCGCCATCACGCCTCCCGGAGCCGCCGCGCGGCCGGCCGGCATGGTCGTCGGCAAAGGGATGTGGGTACCCGCGGAGCGCCGCGGCAAAAGCTGACCGCGTTGTCCCCACCGCCGCGCTTTGTAGCGCAGAGCTCGTAACGGGCGGCCAGGGGTCGCCCAAGCCCTGCGGCTCTTCAAGTTCGAATTATTTCGGCGCTCGCCTGGATGCAAAACACCAAGGCCCGAAAAGCCGCAAGGCCGGCGCGGCCAATGGCCGCTCCACACGGGCCTTGCGCTACATTCCAGACGCGGCCAAACACAAGAACCAGATGGCGGGATCAACCCGCCGCTACGGTGGCGAGGAAAACTTCGTCCTTCATAATTGCGGCTTCATCCTTCATAATTCGTACCGTCCCCGCGCCGTCCAGCGCGAGCGGCGCACAACAGAGCAAATCTGAAAATCCGGCAAGGAGACGACAGCCATGAAGAGCAGCGGCATTGAGAAGCTCGCGCGTCAGTTGCAACGGTTCCACGGCAAGAGCCTCGGCGATCTTGCGATGCAGATGGGCTTTGCTGGAATGGCTCTTGCGGCGCTCGCAGCCCTGATGCTTTGGGCGCCTGCGGCAAGCGCCCGCACCTGCGAGAGTTTGTCCACCCTGCGGCTTCCGCACACAACTGTTACGGAGGCCGAACCGGTCGCCGGGGGAGCGTTTCCGCCACGCGGAAGGCGTGTCGAGGTTTTCAAGCAATTGCCCGCCTTCTGCCGCGTCCAGGCGACGCTCACGCCCACGCCGGATTCCGACATCAAGATTGAAGTCTGGCTGCCGGCCTCCGGCTGGAACGGCAAGTTCCTGGGCGTGGGGAACGGCGGATGGGCGGGCAACATCAACTACTTTGCGCTGGCCCAAGGGGTCGCGAAGGGTTACGCCACCGTGGCCACCGACACCGGGCACACGGGAACGGGCACGGACGCCCGCTTCGCGCTCGGGCATCCGGAAAAGCTGGTTGATTTCTCCTACCGCGCCGTGCACCTGATGACCGTGCGCGGCAAGGCCATCACTGCGGCGTTTTATTCGCGGACGGCGCGGCTTTCCTACTGGAACGGCTGCTCCACCGGCGGCCGCCAGGGTCTGATGGAAGCGCAGCGCTTCCCGCGCGACTACAACGGCATTGCGGAAGGCGATCCGGCAAGTTACATGACCCACCTGATGTTTGCGGCCGTCTGGCCCTCCAAGTTCATTCTTGAGAACCCCGCGGCCGGCATTCCGCGGGAAAAGTTTCCCATGATTCACCAGGCGGTGCTCCGGGCCTGCGACGCGCTCGACGGCGTGAAGGACGGCATCATCAGCGATCCCGAGCGCTGCCGCTTTGATCCCGCGACAATCGAGTGTAAAGCGGGAGACTCGCCCTCCTGCCTGACGGCCGCGCAGGTGGAGCTGGTCCGCAAAGTCTACCAGGGCCCCGTAAACCCGCACACCGGCAAGCAGATCTTTCCCGGCCTCGCCATCAGCAGCGAGCGCGGCTGGCGCGCCCAGGTGGGCGGAGGGCCCCGCGAGATTGCGATCAACTATTTCAAGTACGTGCTTTTCAAGAATCCCGACTGGAATTTTAGCGCGCTCAATTTTGACCGCGACGTGGAGCTTTCTGACCGCCGCTACAGCCCCATCATGGACGCCATCAACCCGAACCTCAGCGCCTTCCAGGCGCAGGGCGGCAAGCTCATCATGTATCACGGCTGGTCTGACCCGCTGATCACGGCGCGGGAAAGCGTGGAGTATTACCACAAAGTGGTGGCCACCATGGGCGGACTCGCCTCAACCCGGCAGTTTGCCCGCCTGTTTATGGTGCCCGGCATGTACCACTGCGGCGGCGGCCCCGGCCCCACCGTGTTTGATAAAGTCGGACCGCTCGACCAGTGGGTCGCGCACGGCGCAGCTCCGGACAAGATCATCGCGGCCCATAAGACCGCCGGCAAGACCGATATGACCCGGCCGCTCTGCCCCTATCCCGAAGTGGCGCAGTGGACGGGCTCCGGCAGCACCAACGACGCCGCCAACTTTGTCTGCGTTGAAAAGAAGAGCGCCCGCTAGCGCCGCGCTTCAGTTCCGCGGTTCGTCCGCCGTTTTTTTGTTGCGGCCCGCCTCTGTAGCGCAGGGCTCGCAACCCTGGCGGCCAGGGGTCGCCCAAGCCCTGCGGTTCTTCAAGTTCTAATTATTTCGGCGTTCGTGGATGTTGCCCTTGCCCACAAAAATCGTTTGGCCGTCCTGGGATGGCGCAGACCTTTCAGGTCTGCGTGCCGCTGAGTACACTACGCGCCCGGCGCGTTCGGTGCCTCAAACTCGATCCAGCCCTTGTTCCAGGCGTAGTCGCGGCTCTTAGGTTGCGATCATCTCAAACCTCCCGCAAAGAGGGTGCAGCCCTGTCCACAAAAAGCACACGGCACAAAACCCGTGCGGAATCTACCCGCTCTGCGCTGCCCGCTTCGAGAAATGGCCACCCCTGTTTGTGGCGGCGGGGCGCGGCGGGAGGTGTATAATCCGGGCGAGTGGCGAGGGCGGAGGGGCCGCGCAATTTTTTCTCAGGGGAGGATTTCCGGATGGATCGACGCGCATTTCTAAAGAGGGGGGCCACATCGTTGGCATATCCCGCGCTTGCCCAGCATCTCGAAGCCGGCAAGGATCAGGCGCCCGGCGCCGGAAAGGGCGGCGGTTCACGGAAGAATGCGCCCAACATTCTGCTGATCATGACCGACCAGCAGCGCTTTGACGCCCTGCCGTGCTACGGCGCGCAGGCCATCCAGACTCCGAATTTCAACCGCATCACCGACCAGGGAGTGGTCTTTGAGCACTGCTATTGCAACGCGCCGATCTGTACGCCAAGCCGGGCGAGCCTGCTGACCGGAAAGAGCATGCTGGGGCACGGCGTGTACCGCCTCTACGACATCCTGCCGCAGGCGGAGACTCTGTTTCCGAGGCGCTTGCAGCAGGCGGGCTATCAAACCGCCCTGGTGGGAAAGCTCCACGTGAGCAGCATCAATTTTGAAGCTTACCATCGCAACCCCCACGACGGATTCGATGTGTATGAATGGTGCGAGGAGCCTTCCATTTTTCTCGATTCTCCCCTCAACGGATACGCCAAGTGGCTGAAGGCTCAGGACCCGGCTTTCTACCGGAAGCTGAAGGCAGGCGGCAGAAAAGTGAAGCCCATTCCCGCGCACCTGCACATGACGCACTGGGCAACGGAGAGAACCATGGAGTTCATTCGCTCCTCGGACCGCTCGAAGCCCTTCTTTTGCCTGATGAGCTTGTTCGATCCCCACAATCCCTACGATCAGTACCCCCCGGAAAAGAAGAAACTGGTGGATTTGAGCAAGCTGCCGGAGCCGGTCTTCACGCCGGAAGAGCTCCGCGACAAACCCTATGGCATCCGGCAAGAGAGCGCGCATGGGTACAGGGGTTCCTTCTCCCATTACACGCGCCAGCAACTCCGCGAGATGCTGATCGGGTACTTTGCCGAAATTGCCTTTATCGACCAGGAGCTTGGCCGGCTGCTCAACCTGCTGGACGAAATGCAGATTGCGGATAACACGCTGGTGCTGTTTACCAGCGATCACGGGGATATGCTGGGCGATCATCGCCTGCTGGTGAAGGGAGCTTATTTTTACGATCCTTGCACCCGGGTTCCGCTCCTGATGCGCTGGCCCGCGCGATTCCGCAAAGGGCTCCGGCTGCCGGATTTGGTGCAACCGCACCACCTGGCCGGAACCATCCTGGACGCCGCCGGCTGTTGGACGCGCGAAGAAAAAGCAGCGCGGCCGGAGTCCGTCAGCCTGCTCGATCTTTGCTCGGGACGCGCTGGCGGAACCTCTGAATACGCGATGTGCCTCTATCGCAACACCGGCATCAACGACCAGCACCGTTACTTTGATCCGCCGATCCACGCCACCATGATCCGCGACCAACGCTACAAGATGAACTTGTATCACACGCCCGTCGACCGCGGGCCGCAAGGCGAACTGTATGACATGCAGAATGATCCTGGAGAGGTGCATGACCTGTGGAATGAGGCGCAGTACCTGCCCGTGCGCACGCGCCTGAACGAAGCGATGACTCGATGGATGGTGGAGCGCCAGGTGCAGTACTTCGGCTCCAGAGGGGGATCGCTACTGTGGAAAATGCCAGTGCCCTCCCTGGGATAGCTGGCCGCGAAGAGGTACGCGTTTTTTGCGTTCCTCTGCGGCTTTTCTGTAGGGGCGGTGTCCCCACCGCCCGCCTTTGCGCCTCCATTGGTGTGTCATTCCGAGCGGGTAGCGAAGAGTCTCGTTGTCCAGAGACTCTGCGGCCTTTTCCCCAAATGGCGAGGTCACCGGGCTTTTCGTGGTTCCAGTGGCTCAGCAGGCGCTCGCGGATGTTGCCCTTGCCCACAAAAATCGTTTTGCCTTCCTTGTCCCGCAGCCAGTAGACACCCTGCGCGTTCGGCGCTTCGAATTCGATCCAGCCCTTGTTCCAGGCATAGTCGCGGCTCTTGGTTTCGATCATCTCAAACCTCCCGCGCCCGTTCGCACACATCATCCCAACCGCAGTGTAGGTGCCACCTGCAAAACCGGCGTTGTGTGTCATTCCGAGGAGCCAAAGGCGACGAGGAATCTCGCAGTGGCACACCCTCAATGGCGGATTCTTAGCGGTGTTTATCGCCGGGCGCTACATTCAGTGCGAGATTCCTCGTTTCACTCGGAATGACACGATGCCATGGTTTTTTGGGTTTTGACCCGCAAAATGCCCACGGCACAAACCCGCTGCCGTGGCTACCCGCTGTCGAACTAACAACAATCCCCACAATTAAACCCCGCAGAGGAGGGCAAAGGGCACCCACCTCTGCGCTACTTGCTCCGGATCACCTTATGAAATGAGCGTATATAAAAAGGGCTATCCCTATTACATACAGCCCCCCCATTACTATCCAGAAGCCGGACTTCGTCCAGCGCAGCACCCGCGGACGTTTAGCCGTACCGAGCACCCCTGTCCAGACACGCGAGAGCAGATAAAACATACCAGCCATTACCGGCGGAACTAATATGAGCCAGATGACATCGCTAGGAAGACCGGAACTGTGGCTCACGGGATCACCCCCGCCTTACAACCTAGTAATCCCGCGCCATAGGAGAGAGAGTCATATACGAATTTCGCGATCCCAACTCCGGAGGCAAATTCCGCAGCCGTCATGGTTGCCGAAGATAGGCCAACTTCACCGCTTAAGGTGGTTAGTGTTTCGCCCGCGCCGGTCACGGCATTGTAGTAACCGCCGGCGATCGCTCCCGTAGCTAAATCCGAAACGGAAGCACCCCACGGACCTCTGCCTCCTGGGATACCTTGTAGCGGACCCGCCGTCATCCCCTGCCCCATGTTGTAGAAGACATTGTGTCCTCCGGCAGAGCCGCCACCGAAGCTTTCAATCAGGTTTGTCGCTCCGCTGAATACATTCCCGCCCAGTGCATTGGTAATGAAGCCGCCCACTCCGCTCGTTCCAATGCCCAGCGCATGAAGTCCCCCTGCGATGCTGTACTTGCTCGCGAAATCGGACGCGCAACTGAAGACACTCGCACTCGTCTTCACTTGCTCGCGGAACGCGTACTGGTAACTCGTATCGAAGCCTCCAAGGCTCGGAGCGTGAAAGGAATAGAGATAGACGAAGCCATCTCCGTCTCCCGCGCAGTTAAGACCCGAAGCGGACCTCATCGTGAATACTCCATGGATCATTTGCCCATTGTCGGTCCCGCCGAATTGCGAGCAATCCGCGCCTCCGCCCGCGGACTTCAGTCCCGACGGATCGTTGAGAGTGGTGGGATTATCGCCGACGTAGGCGTACATGTTCCACGTCTGGGGGTTGGCCGGGTTTACCGCCATCGCGCCCGCCGGGTCGGGGGTGAGCCAGCGGCCCAGGCCGTCGTTGTAGTCGCGAGTCAGCGAAGGCGGCAAGGGATAGTTGACCTGGAAGCCCAGGCCCGCAAAAGAGTCGCCGTTCGAGCCGCCTCCCGTCATCGCGTTCCCCCAAGGGTCGTAAACGATGTCTCCGCTTGTTCCGCCCGACTGGTTCGCCACCATGGTGGTCGAACCCACCGCGTCGACGTGCCGCACCTGGGTCGTGCTTCCGCCCATCAGCAACCGCACGCCCGCCACCTGCGCCCAGAACTGGTCCGCGCCATACCAGTTTTGGCTTGGCCAGTCGTCGAAAATCTCCGTCCGGCGTCACGTCCTCCATTCGCTCTCCCAGCGCATTATACACGGAGGAGGTCTGCGACGAGGCTGTCGTAATCAACACCACTCGCCCTTCGGCATCATATTGATAGGTGTACGTCCCGTCGCTCGTCAGGTTCCCGTCCGCGTCGTAGGTGGCGGCGGCGCCTGTTGGTGGCGGTCCTCCGACGTCCGCCAGTTGGTTGGTCACGGGGTTGAAATCCAGCTGCGCGGGCTGAAGGCGGCTGTCGCATTGCCGGGTTTGCTGACAAGCCGCCAATCCCGCAGGAGAGGCTTGCCGCCGAGGCTAGTATCGGCCGAAGGGCCTCAAATGGGACAAATGGGATTTTGCAGCCGGAAAATGTCACAAGTTTAATATCTGCATTATCAGCAGGTTGCAATTATAGCGCGGCACAGAAATCGGAAAACCGTTTCAACACGCCACACCGGGTAAGAATTGCAGCCCTCGCGCCGCGCGGGCGAAGTCGTTCGGCCGGCCCCTGCCCTGCGCGCAATCTCCCAACTCCGGCTATAATGTCTGGGCCCATGCCCTTGCTTGAAACCTTGAATTCCGAAAACTCTCCGCGGCTCGAAAAACAGCGCGTGGCGCTGGCTTCCGTCTTTGCGGCCGCGGGATTGACGCTGCTCAAATTCACCGTGGGACTCTCAACCGGAAGCCTGGGCGTTTTGTCGGACGGCGCCCATTCGGGCCTTGATCTGATCGCAGCGGCGGTGACCTATTTTTCCGTCCGGGTCGCGGACAAACCCGCCGACAGTTCTCATCCCTTCGGCCACGGCAAAGTCGAGCACCTTTCCGCCTTCATCGAAACCGCACTGCTGCTGATTACCTGCGCCTGGATTTCGATCGAGGCCTTTCGCCGGCTCTTCTTCCATGAGGTCCACGTCACTCCGTCCGCGTGGGCGTTCGGGGTGATGGCCGTTTCCGTGGTCGTCGATATATTCCGCTCCAGGTCGCTTGCCCGCGTGGCTCGAAAATACAACAGTCAAGCTCTTGAAGCCGACGCTCTGCATTTTTCGACGGACGTTTACAGCTCCGGCGTGGTTATTTTGGGCCTGCTTCTGGTTTTTGTTTCCGAGCGATGGGGGATTCGGCAGTTAGAACTTGCCGATCCCGTGGCGGCGCTGGTGGTGGCGGGAATTGTCATCAGCATCAGTCTGCGCCTGGGGAGAAAAACCGTGGACGCCCTGGTCGACGCGGCACCCGCGGGAGTTGCGGCCACCATCCAGGAGGCCGTTTCAAGGGTCCCGGGCGTACAGCGCGGGGAGCGCATTCGCGTGCGCCGGAGCGGAGGCCGGCTGTTCGTCGATTTGCGCCTCACGCTCGAAAGCAACATTCCGCTTGAACATGCGCAGGAGGTCATGGACATGGTGGACGCCAGGGTTCACGACCTCTTTCCTGCGTCGGATGTGGTGATCCACGCGACGCCGGGCGAGCCGGCCTCAGGCGAACTGGTGGAAAAAATTCGCGCCGTAGCGAGCCGCCTCAATTTCCGAGTACACGATGTTACCGCGTACGAGGTGAACGGGCGCATCAACGTCAATCTGGATCTGGAGGTCGAGCCTGAATTAAAACTGACGGCAGCCCATACCCAGGCGGACAGTCTCGAGCGGGGAATCAAGGAGGAACTGGCGGAGGTGGACCACGTCAACGTGCATCTTGAGCCGCTTTTGAAGCGCGTCGAACCCGCCAACAGCGCCCCTCTCGATCAGAGCGCTGTTGAACAGGAACTCATAAGGATTGCAAGAGAAACGCCGGGCCTTGAAGACTGCCACTCCGTGGAGGCACATCTTGTGGGCGGGGGCATCCTGGTCAGTCTCCACTGCACCCTGGAAGCCGACTTGCCGATTGGCCAGGTGCACGACATCACCGAAGGCCTGGAGTTCAGGTTCCGCGAGGCCTTCCCTCAGATATCCAAAGTAAGCATCCACGCCGAGCCCCGCAACGCCCCCTAACCAGCGCGCCACCGGCCCCGCGGACTAGCTGCGCCCGCGGGGCCGGCAAGACTCAACTTAAAAGAAAGCTTGCTGGCTGTGCGGACGATTACCTAGTTGCCTTTTTTGCACTGCTTTCCCCCGTTGCTGACGAAGCCTGGGCAGGATAGGTTGAATCGTACAACTTAATAATTTCCGGGGTAATGTTGACGCCCTGCGCAGCATAATAAATTGGAACCTGGCCTGAATCAATGACCAGCGCGAAACCGTGATGGGAAGCATATTGGCCGATGACTTTGACCATTTTCTGTCCAATTGTTCGCATAACGTCCTCGCGGTCATTCTGGAAATCCGATTGGGCGTCCTGCGTCATGCGCCGCAAAATCTTTTGTTTTTCCTGGAGTTCGCGGCTCATTCGGCGCTGTTCGTCTTCGCTCAAGGTCGTCATTTGCTTCTGCATCTGTGCCTCTAACTGCTGAACCTCCTGCTGCCTCCGCTGGATTTCCTCCTGCCGGGGCGTGTATTTGTTCTGGAGATCCTGCATCGCCTTCTTACCATCCGCAGTGCTGAGGATAGCGTCCTGGATGTTAATTACCCCGACTTTCGCTCCCGCCGAGGTTGCGCCTGAACTCTGCGCGGCGAACAGAGCCGGGCAGGCTATCAAGGCAAAAAACGTGAAAACTGCAAAGACTCGGTTTCTCATTCATACTCCTTTTTTCGTCAAAAAAACGAATTGTAATCTTGCCACTGCCACCGGAATGGCTGTCAAGCTAAAAAGTCTGCTGCACGGTAAATCCCACCATGGACCTCCGCTCCGTGTACCGAAACGGCTGGAAATACGGCATGATCTGGTCATAGGTCGCGGTATTGGGGAAAAGCGAAGTCGGCGGAAGGTCATTGGAGGGCGGAGTAATAACCTTGTCGAGACGAAGCCAATTGTAGCCGTAGTAGACGTGGAACGGAATATTGAAATGCGGAACGATCACCCGGACCTGGATGCCGAAAGAGCTGCGCGGCTGATAGTTGGTTCCAGGCACGACTTGCAGCCGGGATGGAACCTTGAAGAATGGGAAATTCTGGGTAATGGGCAAAAGCGAGTTTTGCCGCAGGTTCAACTGGCTGGTATGCCAAATGAAGTCCATTCCCGCATCAACAAAAGGCGCAACGCTGACAGGTCCCACGATGGGAATCCGATATTCAAAATTAGTAACGAGCTCCGTGTCGCCTCCCGGAAACGTAACGGTATTGACAGGAAAGGCGGTGTACGACCCGCAGGCGCCCGTCGGGTACCCGCCGGCGTTTAAGGCCGGGATGGTATTGCCGGCGCTGTCCCGGTTGCAGACTTGCGCCGTCGTCGGGAAAAAGGCGATCGGACTGATGGAATAGATATCAAACCCTCGAATGTCGGTTTCGCCCCCCATGTAAAAACGCGAGAAGGGCGGAGGCACCCGGCCGCCGTATCCGGAGATGGTTGAAAACAGCGCGTGGAAGGCCAGGGTGTTCCGGTCGTGATTGATGGGATGGTAATACTTGGCTTCGACCGTGGGTTGGATGCTGTTGACGTTGCCGCCCAAAGCGCTGCCCGCAAATTGGAAAGCGGCATAGACAGACTCCCCCCGGTGAGGATCCATGTAATTGTCCACGGTGCTGTAATTAAACGTCGGCATGATCGAGCTTGAACGGATGCCGGAAAGGGAGTTCGGTCCTGACACGATGTTTTGAAAGTTCAAGGCTTCGAAATAAGCCTGGGAGGCCAAACTGAACGTCTGCAGGCTGCTCGTCGAGAAACTGTAGGTCATGCCGACCCGCGCAAAGTGGTGCCTAAGGGGATAGCTGACAAAGGCGGTAAAACCGGTCGAATTCTGGGCAAAATTCTGGAACGAACTGGCGCCAAAGGCTGAAGCAAGGTTGGTCTGGCTGATCCCCGCATAGGCGCTCGTCTGCTCGAGCTGGTTGAAATTGACGTCGCTCTTATAGACGGTGAACCCCGTAGTGATAGCCCGGTCAAAAATGTACGGCTCAGTAAATCCGAACTGATACAGCTTTTGATACTGCCCGGTCTGGGCGCTCATGCTGAGCGTTTCACCCAGGCCCAGGAAGTTGCTCGTCGAGTAGTTCAAGCCGATAAAATTACCCGAGATGGCGCTGGTTCCTCCGGAAAATCCGATGGAATTGCGTCCCTTTTCCTTGACCTTTAAATTGATATCCACGGTGTTATTCTTGGCATCTTGCTTGATGTCGTAGTCGTCTTTCTTGATCGGATCAAAAAAACCGAGCTGGTTGACTTTCAAGATGCTCAGGTCCCAAAGGTGAGTGTTGAAGATTTCTCCCTCGTTCAACAACAGCTCGCGCCGAATGACTTTGTCGCGGGTCTTGGAGTTGCCTGCAAAGTTGATCCGGTGAACGAAAAATTGCTTGCCTTCATCAAAATCCAGCGCCAGGTTGACGACGAGTTTTTTGCGGTTGGGCTCCGGATCGGGCGTGGCCACAAAGTTGATGTAGCCGAACTCGCCGTAGAGTTTGGTCAGATTATCAATGGTCTTGCGAACCTTGGAGAGGTCAAACACGTCGCCGGGTTTCATTCCCAGGAGGGTCTCCAGTTGCTTTGTCTTGAAAAGCTTGCTGCCATGGATCGTAAATTTCCCGAGCTTATATTGCTGGCCTTGTTCAATCGGGATGGTAACGTCCACGGCTTTTCCGTGTCCCCAGCTCCAAAAGAAGAAGGGCCAGTGATGCGCCGTGTTCCGCATCTTCACCTTGGGCTCTTCGGGAAGAGCGAAGAAGTAGCCATGATCCTGGTAGAGTTCGCGCACTTTTTCCAGATCGAAAAGAACTTTGTCATGGTCGTAGGTCTTATGAAACCAATAGAACCAGGGCGGAGCGCCCGCCGGCCTCGACAGTTTCATCTGCTGGACCAGCGTCATGTTCGAGAACACCGTGTTCCCTGTAAACGTAATCTTGCCCACCTTGACCTTCGGGCCCTCCGTAATGATAAAGGTCAGGGCCACGGAGTTCGGGGGAATATTGCGGGTGCGGGCCCGGACGGTGGCAAACTGCCTTCCGTGGGCGCCAAGCATATCGCGAAGAACAACCTCGGCCCGCTTAATCACCACCGGATCGAACTGCGAGTCAATCGTCAAGCCCACTTTCTCCTTCTGGAAGGCTTCCAAAACGTCCGATTCCTGAATGGAATGCAGGCCCTTGTAACTGATCGCTCTGACCAGTTTCTTTTCCCGCACGTAAAAAATCAGGATCTCGCCCGTCTTCCCGTCTTGGACTTCCAGGCGGATGTCATCGAAATAGCCCGTATGCCAGAGAGCCATAAAGTCGCGCTCGAGCGAGTTGGTGTTGTAGACGTCGCCCGGGCGCGAAAAAATCCGCGCCCTCAGCACGGAAGAAGGGACACGCCGGTTCCCTCGAAAGATGACCTCCTCGACCCGCTTCGCCTTGGACTTGGCTGGCTGAGCCTTGGTTGAGGGCGCGTTGGGCTTGGGGGCCGTCGGGGTCTTCAGTTCCGGAGTTTCAAGCTGCAACTGTTCGAGCTTGGGCGCAGGTTTTTGGGAGGGAGCCTGTTTTTTCTGAGACGAAGCCGGCGGTTTCTGCGCGGCTGGGGATGAAGAAGTCTGCGCGCGAAGCGCGGGCCCGATAAAAAGGATGGTCAGAATCGCGGTGGCAAATGAAATTCCCACCTCGTGGATCTTTTTTCGCCGACTACCTGTAAAAAACCTCAAGAAGCAGCCTTTCTCCCCACTCTCGACGAGAGCTTAAGCATCTGCGATGCAGTGAATTCCTCCAGAGTTGGCTGGCGTCCTTAACGCAAAAGCACCAAGCTCCAAAACCAAATTTCTGAGGATGCGTTGGGTATTCAGGTTCTTCGCGGACTTCCCGGCCCCCATAGGAGTAGAACTGCTCTAGTGAGAGAGTGGCGTGGCCGCGACCAGCTTATCGTTGACAGGGCGATAATAGAGCGCTTCATTCTCGACAACCACCTCCAGAACTGTGGGCGGTTGGATATCACCCTGGATCAATGCTTCGGAAAGCGGATCCTCGATATATTTCTGCAAAGCCCGCCGCAGCGGCCTGGCCCCGTAGGAACGGTCCGCGCAAGTCTTATCCAGAATCCATTTCCCGGCCTCAGGAGAAAGCGTCAACGAAATATTTTTTTGCGCCAAATGCTGATTCATCACGCCAACAAGCAACTCAAGAATCTGGAGCAGATCGTTATCGTTCAGCGCGTTAAAGATGATCACTTCATCCAGGCGGTTGAGAAATTCGGGATTGAACAGGCGCTTGACCTCCGCCATGACGAGGTCGCCGATCTTCTTGTCGGTCGCACCCTCCGACGCCGACTGGAATCCCACATTGGACCGCCGCTCCAGGTACCGGGCCCCGATGTTGGAGGTCATGATCAGGATCGTGTTCTTGAAGTCCACGGTATTGCCCAGGCCGTCGGTCAGTTGACCGTCCTCAAAAACCTGCAACAGGATGTTGAAAATGTCGGGATGCGCCTTCTCGATTTCGTCCAGCAAAATCAGCGAATAAGGATTGCGCCGCACCCGCTCCGTAAGCTGCCCGCCCTCCTCATAGCCCACATATCCCGGAGGCGAACCAATCAGCTTTGAGACGGAGTGTTTCTCCATATACTCCGACATATCAAAGCGGATCAGAGCTTGTTCACTGCCGAACAGAAAGTCGCCCAGCGAGCGCGCCATTTCCGTTTTGCCCACGCCCGTGGGGCCCAGGAAAAGGAACGATCCCACCGGACGGCCCGGCGGCTTCAAGCCGGCGCGGGAACGCCGAATGGCCCGGGCCAGAGCTGAAATCGCGCGTTCCTGGTTAACGATGCGCTTGTGCAGCTCCTCCTCAATCCGCAGCAGCTTCGACGTTTCCTCTTCCTTGATCGAGACGACGGGGATGCCCGTCCAGCGCGACACGACTTCTTCGATATCGAGGCGCGTGACCGCGCCGATCGAGGTCTCGTCGATATTGTACTTTTCCCTCAGCAGCCGGAGGTTCTCGCGCTCTTTGCGCTCCTCGTCGGAATAAAAGCGCGCCTTCTCAAATTCATGGTTGGCGATGGCGTTCTCCATGCGGTGAACCACAAATTTGATCCGCTTCTGCACGTCGATCATCTCTTCCGGCAAGGTGCTCTGGCGCAGCTTCACCCGCGCGCCCGCTTCGTCGATCAGGTCGACGGCTTTATCGGGCAGGAAGCGGTCAGGAATATAGCGGCTGGAGAGATAGACGGAGTTCGAGAGGGCTTCATCCGTGTAGGTTACGGCATGAAATTTCTCGTACCGCTCCTTGATGCCGAACAGGATTTTGATCGCCTGAGACTCATCCGGAGGAGGAACCTTCACCGATTGAAACCGCCTTTCAAGCGAGCGGTCGCGCTCGATGGATTTCCGAAACTCCGCCGGGGTCGTGGCCCCGATGCACTGAATTTCGCCCCGGGAAAGCGCCGGCTTCAGGATGTTCGCGGCGTCGAGCGAACCCTCAGCCGAGCCCGCTCCCACCAGGGTGTGCAATTCGTCGATGAAGATAATGGCGTTTTGAGCTTCCATCAACTCTTTCATGATGGTCTTCAAGCGTTCCTCAAATTGCCCGCGATACTTGGTGCCCGCCACAATCAGGGAAAGGTCGAGGGCCAGAATGCGCTTGTCGGCAAGAAACGAAGGCACTTCGCCTTCCGCAATCCGTTCCGCCAGGCCTTCCACAATGGCCGTCTTGCCGACTCCGGGCTCTCCGATCAGCACGGGATTGTTCTTGGTCCGCCGGCACAGGATTTGCACCACGCGCTCGACTTCATTTTCACGCCCAACCAGGGGATCCAGTTGGTTTTCAAGCGCGGCTTGAGTGAGATCCCGGCTGAACTCGGCCAGCAAGGAAGTCTCTTTGGAGCGGGTCGAGGAGACTTTTTCACTCTGCGCCCGGTTCATCTCCTCGCGAAGCGTGGAGAGCCGCAAGCCCCGGTCATGAAGAATCTCCGCAGCAAAGGACTTATCTTCACGCAACAGGCCCAGCAAAAGATGCTCGGTGCCGATGTGTTTGTGCGACAAACGTTCGGCTTCTTCGGCCGCGTAAGCAAGCACCCGCTTGCACTCCTGGCTGAGCGGCAATTCGACGGAAGTCGAAACCTTTTCCCGGATCGGCGTGCGCGCCTCCACCTGCTTGCGAATCGACTCAATGGATGAGTGGGAGCGTAAAAAACGGTTGGTCAGCGCCTTGTCTTCGCGCAGCAGGCCGAGCAGCAGGTGCTCGGTTTCAATGTAAGGGCTGCCGAACTGGCTGGCTTCGTAGCGAGCGAAAAAGATGACACGCCGGGCTTTCTCTGTGTATCTCTCGAACATAGCTCCTCAGTTCTTCCTTTAAATCCCGCCCATTGTCCATCCTCTGAAAGGCAGGCTGTCAGTTAAACCGTGGAACTACAACCTCGGTAAGTTGCCGGTTCTCCAGACGCAACATCCGGGTCGCGCGTTGCGCGAGTTCCATATTGTGCGTGGCCAACACCGAGGTTAATCCGTAGACCCGGTGAAGCCGTTCAAGTAGATCGGTGACCAGCTCTGCGGTGTGGCGATCCAGGTTCCCCGTGGGCTCGTCTGCCAGCAACAGCGAGGGATTGTTCACCAACGCCCTTGCCAGTGCGACGCGCTGCTGCTCTCCGCCGGAGAGCTCGCCTACCCGGCGCCCCAAGGCTTTCTCCAGACCGACCTCCGCCAGGAGTTCCCTGGCCCGGCTCTGTGCCACCTTCACGTCCCTGCCTGCGATAAGCTGCGGCATCATCACGTTCTCAAGCGCACTAAACTCGGGCAACAGATGATGCATTTGCCAGACAAAGCCAATGCGCTGATTCCTGTACTCTGCCTGCTCTTCAGACCTGAGCCCGCATAACCTCCGCCCAGCAAAGTATAACTCACCTTCCGTAGGAGTGTCCAGAGCCGCAAGCATGTGCAACAACGTGGTTTTGCCCGTTCCCGACTCTCCCACCAGCGCCACCAGTTCCCCCTGGCGGACTTCAAGATTAAGGTGCTCAAACACGACAACCTCTTCGCCGCCCGAATGGAAGACTTTGGCGAGGTTCTTAACGCTTAAAATAATGCCAGATTCCATAAATCAAACACCGCGGTGGTTTTGCCGGAACCGAGCCACCGGCAGGGTTGAAACAGCACGCCGGGCGACGATTCCCATTCCTTCACAGTTCTCCAAACGCTCACCCGGCCGGGAGCACTCCGGCACCCTCATTCATAACGCAGGATTTCAGCCGGGTCCAGTTTGGTCGCCGCAAGCGATGGATAAAGCGTGGCGAGAAAACTAACGGCCAGGGCCGCGAGCGCAATCCACAGGCCGTCCCAGGGGCGAGGATGGAACGGCACCGAGGACAAGCCGTAGATATCCGCCTGCAAAGGAATGAGCTTGTAATGCTGCCCCAGCCACGAAGTTCCATAGCCTAGCACGAGTCCGAGAGCCGTCCCCACCCAGGCAATCAGCAAACCGTGCAGCGTAAAGACCGTCCAGACCTGCTTTTTCTTCGCGCCCATGGACCGCAGCACCGCGATGTCCCGGTTCTTCTCCATGACCATCATCACCAGCGTGATAAAAATGTTCAGCGCCGCAACCAGCACGATCAAGCCGATGGTAAGGATTGTGACCAGCCGCTCCAGGCGAAGGGCGCTGAAGAGCGAGCGATTCTGGTCCATCCAAGTCTGCGTTGTAAATCCAGGTCCGGCAGCTTTACGAATCACCGCAGCCACGGTATCCGCCTTGTAAACATCATCCAGCTTGAACTCAATGACCGAAGCGACGCTCCTTAAATCGAAAAGCTGCTGAGCAGCGCTCAGGTTCGTAAAAGCCCAGGTGGCATCAAAGTCGAAGAAGCCGGAATCAAACACGCCCACCACCCGGAAGTGTCTGAACTTGGGCACGGTGCCAAAGGGAGTTAGCGATCCCTGAGGGCTCGTCACCATCACCGTATCGCCCACAAAAACGCCCAGGGATTTTGCCAGGTCTTTGCCGATAATGATGGGGTCGGCGTCAGGGAAAGTTTCTGAAAGCCCTTGGAGAGAACCTTCCGTCAGATGTTGCAGCAGGTCGCCGACCTTAACCTCGCGCTCGGGGTCGACGCCTTTGAGAACCACGCCCTGAGCCCGCTGCTGGCTGGAAATCAGCACCTCCTCGTAAAGCGCCGGAGCCGCAGCCACCACATGCGGCATCTTCGAAAGGCGCGCCGTCAGTTCCTCATAATGCTGGATGCCGTCGTTCTGGGCGCGGAGCAGGTTGATGTTGGAGGTGGCGCCAAGAAGCTTATTTTCAAGCTCCTCCCGGAAACCGTTGTTGATGGCCAGCGCCACGACCAGCGCGGCAACGCCCGCCATCACTCCCACCACAGAAATCGCAGTGATCACTGAAATGGCGGCTTGCCGCCGCTTCGCCTTCAAATACCGTAAAGCCACAAACAGTTCAAAACGCATCGCTGGTAAGCATTATCGGTGACATTGCCGCGCAGGGGAAGGCTAATTCGATCGGCGAGGAGTCCTGCGGCCAAAAAAATCCTGCGCTCACGGACCCGCCGAGCGGCGTCATGACGAGGTCTTTTCGGGACGCAGCAAAGGAAACAGGATCACGTCGCGAATGGAGTGGGAATTGGTAAGGAGCATGGTCAGGCGATCGATGCCAATGCCTTCCCCGCCCGTCGGCGGCATGCCGTAACTCAAAGCGCGGATATAATCCTCGTCAATGGCATGGGCGGAGAGATCGCCCTTTTCCCGCAGAAGCTGCTGGTATCGAAACCGGTTGCGCTGCTCGGCCGGATCATTCAACTCACTGAAAGCATTGGCAATTTCCATTCCGCCTACATAGAGTTCAAAGCGTTCGACAAAGTTGGGATCGTCGGGCTTCTGCTTGGCAAGCGGGGAGACTTCCAGAGGAAAGTCCAGAATAAACGTGGGTTGGATTAGATGGTGCTCGGCAACCATCTCAAAAACAGCCTGGAGGACTTCACCGGGAGAGCATTGATTCACAAAGCTCTCCGAAATGGGCGCGCCCCCGATTTCACTTGAAAACCAGGTGTTCAGCGCCGGAACACGTTGCCGGAGATTTTGGACATCATCGAGATCCGCCATCGCAAGATCGCCTGCCGCTTGGGGCCAAAACCGGACAACCGCCTCCTTCATCGTGTACCGCTCGAATTTCTCAAAGGAGATGTGGTGCTCGCCGTATTCAAATTCAAGCGATCCCAGAACGGTTTGGGCCACATGGCGCAAAAGGCGCTCGGAAAGCTCAATCATGTCCTGATAGTCCGCATAGGCCTGATAAAACTCCATCATCGTGAACTCAGGATTGTGCTGGGTTGAGATGCCTTCGTTCCGGAAGTTGCGGTTCAACTCGTAAACGCGGTCGAGTCCTCCGACGATCAGGCGCTTCAAGTAAAGCTCGGGGGCGATGCGCAGATACAGGTCCATGTCGAGCGTATTGTGATGGGTCACAAACGGCCGCGCCATGGCTCCGCCAGCGAGCGGCTGCATCATAGGAGTTTCCACCTCCAGATAGCCCTCAGCCTCCAGGAAGTCCCGCAGCGCCCTGATCAGCCGAGACCGCCGCTCAAAAACCCGGCGCACGTCGGCATTGACCATCAAATCGAGATAACGCTGGCGGTAGCGAATTTCCACGTCCGCCAGGCCGTGCCATTTTTCCGGCAGGGGCAGCAGCGCTTTGGCCAGGAAATAAAGGCGCTCGGCATGAACGGTGAGTTCACCTGTCCGGGTGCGGAACAAGTATCCTTCAACACCGATCGGATCGCCCAAGTCGAGCAGTTTGTACAGATCAAAGTCGCGTTCCCCGACCGCGTCCAGACGAACGTAAATCTGCAACCGTTCCCCTCCACCCTGCAAATGCGCGAAACCCGCCTTGCCATGGGGGCGAATCGTCATTACACGGCCGGCAACCCGCACCTGAACCTTCGTGGCCGCCAGGCTTTCCACGGTTTCGCCGGAGTACGACGACAAAATCTGCGGGATGGTATGGGTAAAATCAAACTTGCGCGGATAAAGCTCGAAGCCCAGTTCTGCGATCGAGCGCAGCTTTTTCTCGCGCTGTATGGTCAGTTCCCGGCTTTCGCCGTCTGGTGTGGACAAAGTTTAAACCCTCACACTGCTTTCGATAATTCCCTAAGGTCAGAGATGGGCATTATAGGGAGCCGCCCGAAAAAGTGTCAAGGTAAAGACGTTTTCCAGCCTGCCAAGGGTGGGCTTACCCCTCCGCCTCAGGGAAATTTCACACGCCTGGAGCCTTCCCGTAATATTAGAATATCTTCATTAGAATCTAATAATTGGAGAATTTTCGAGAATACCATCCCGCCATTTCTCCGGGCTGTTCGGTGTAAAATCTTGCACATAAGCGACTTAGCTATTGCACATTTTTGAGCCTTGTAGTATATTTCACACGCGCATATGGTATGGCTCTGGGAAATTGGAACGCTGATCGTAGTTGCCCTCGTGCTCCGGCGCGTGCTGCGCATGGGTCACTTTGCCGTTTCTGCGGACGCCGTAACCAAACGTCGCACCCCCCAAATCGAACCTGTTTACAGGCCGCTTGCTTCGGAAATTGAGGCTCACGGCACCATCCTGGCTGTTTCCCTTAACGACGCTTTCGAGGAAATCAAGGCTGGAAGGCTCGACGCAGCGCAGAGCATGGTCAGCATTTTCACAACTGAGTGGAGCCGTCTGACGGATCTGGTTGATGCAACGCAACATCTTTCGCTCAGATATCTGCCTGCGGTGGATTTGCCGGTGCCCGTGCGCAACCTGGAGGCCAGCCACTTCCGGTCGGGAACCATGATCGAATTCGTCAGATTTCACGGATTTGTGGATCAGTTCGTCTTCCGGCCAAAACTACGATTCCAACTGCATCTCCGGCTCCAGCGCCGGGCGATTGCGATGCTCAGCGAGGAATTTCAGCGGACGCGCAGGAACACGGATGAGGACAGCGAGTTGCTCGGGTACGCTTTGACGCAGCTTGACCTGTACTTGCACGACCTGGACCGGCTTGCCAAGGAAACCCTGCTGGCATTTCGGGCGGAGTTAGCATGCCTTCCTGAAAATTCCCTGCCCGCCCTTGATGAAGAGGTTCAAGACCTCGTCAGCCATGGCGTGCTAAAACCTCTGGCCACAACCGTGAATCAATAACCCCGGCAATCCCAAGAAACTCAAAACCCTAAGCGTCCCTCGCATGAGGATTGGTCCGTTCCGGCCTCCGGACAGGCCTTGCCGGAACGGGCGAGAACCCCAGCTTACTTCCTATCCGTAAAAGATTTCGGCAGTCTGCAGCAGCTCAGGATCAACAAACTTGAGCTTCGTCATGGCTTCCGAGAGGGGGATATCCGTGATCTTGTTCCCTTTCAAGCAAACCATGCTGCCGAATTTGCCTTCGTGAATCAGGTCAACCGCTTTCACGCCATACCGAGTTCCAAGCACGCGGTCAAAAGCGGTGGGAGTGCCTCCGCGCTGGACGTGGCCAAGCACCGTTACGCGCGTTTCGTATCCCGTCCTTTTCTCGATTTCGTCGGCAATCACTTCTCCAATTCCACCCAAATGAACGTGGCCAAACTGATCGAGTTTCTGATTCTTCGTCACCACCTGCTCAAACCCTTCCAGCTTGAAGCCTTCCGCCACCACCACAATGGAAAAGAGGCGTCCGCGGGAGTGGCGCTTGGCCAGAATCTTGCAAATTTCGTCGATATTCATCGGACGCTCTGGAATCAGAATGCAGTCTGCTCCGCCGGCAAGTCCGCCAACAACCGCAATCCAGCCGGTATGCCGGCCCATGACCTCAACCACCATAACCCGCTGGTGAGATTCCGCGGTAGTGTGCAGGCGGTCAATGGCCTCGGTCACAATCGAAACAGCCGTGTCGAAACCAAAGGTTTGGTCGGTCCCTTCCACATCGTTGTCAATGGTCTTGGGAACACCAACAACTTTGAAGCCTTCTTTTGCCAGGCTGCGCGCCACACCCAGGGTATCTTCTCCCCCGATGGCGATTAAGCTATCCAGGCCCAAATTCTTCATGTTTTCGATCAAGGCCTTTTTATCATTCTCATCCTTCAGTGGGTTGGTCCTTGAAGTGCCGAGAATGGTGCCGCCCCGGGGCAGGATGCCCGAGACCTTCATCAGGTCAAGAGGCTCGACCGTGCCCTTCACAAGCCCCAGCCAGCCATTCTTGATTCCCATCGTCTCGTAACCCAGCATGTAGGCGCGGCGAACCACCGCGCGGATCACTGCGTTCAGGCCGGGACAATCTCCACCGCCTGTTAAGATACCAATTGCTTCCTTGCCATTTCTAGACATTGTTGATTAATTCTCCTCGTAAAATTTAGTTCTTATCGCCAGGGTCAGGAAGTTCTACCCCTGCACAAACCCGGCCTTCCGGGTAAATCCGCATTCAAAACCGAAACATACATATTTATCAGGAAAACAGTGCCGCGGTCAAATCCCTACCGGCTTAACTTCAGAAGTATGCCCGCGCGAAATACAACGCGCCTAAAACAAGAAGCAGAACATTGGCAATACGATAAAGATAGCGGTTGAAATCCTTATGCAGCCCCGCACCCCAAGCCATCAGCCAAACGGACGCGAAGGAAGCTTCATAGTAGCCCACGAGACTCCCGGCAAAGAATGGCACCACATGCCAGTAGCCCTCCAGGCGTCCCTCGGCGATGATCGGTCCCGCAATCGTCAGCCAGTAGACCCAAACTCCCGGCTCCGTGACTTCAACCAGGGCTGCGACTGACGCGTTGCTGTACGTCAGAGCCCAGGAATGCACCGATCCATCCGAATTTTGCCGAGGACCTTTCCAAAGTGAAATCCCGCCAAAGGCTGCTAAGGCCGCGCCGCCGACGTAGGCGGTATAGTGCGCGATACTGAGCGGGATATATCGGTAGAAGAAAAAAGTTAAAACAAAGAAGAGCCCGTCCACTAAGGTCGGTGGCCCAACAAGGAGCAAGGCAGCGCGCAGCCATCGGCCGAGCCTCACCTGAGTCAAGGCTATAAAGCGCAAGGGGGTCGGAATCAAGCCCCCGACAGTCCCCATCCCGAGCCCTAACAATAACAGGTCCATATTATGCTGACAGCCCTCAGTATTTCCACATCGCCAACATCAGGGAGCAAGTCCGGGCGAGCCCTTCTTTCCAGCCTTACCCTCCCTCCACTACAAGGGTGAGCGTTCGAGGCCCGTCCGGGAAGCCATGCGAGCCCGGAATCGTCTTGCTCTTGCTGCCAGGATTCCTCGGGTGTTGCTCCTGTTTGCCGGAACCGGTGATGCCGCGCCACCCGGCCGTCTGCTGGCGAACTGATGGAACATCCGCGCGCCTATCCAGCTTGACTTAAAAGCAGGCCGGAATGATAAGAGCTACGCAGGCAGATCGAGCATTGCCGAGAGCAACAAACGGATCTGCGCCTTGATCAAACAGTGGCAGGTGGGTCGCGTCTGAGGAGATGCCCATCGGGGTCAAATCCTTATGGCGCCACCCGCGAGAACTCCAACAACTTCATGAGAATGCTCCGGCTATCAGCCATCCTGGCACCGCCCGGGTGGCTGCCCAGGGCATCCTTGATCTACTTCCACGGACCGGAGTCCTAACAAGAGATACGAAATATAATATCATCTTTTTTTGTAGCGCCGCTCGGCCGCAAGCCCTGCTTGCCCGAGACAGCGAAGCGAGCGCTCAGAAGCCATTTTATAAAGTGCTGTCGGCAGAGCCGGCGGGGAAGCGAAAAACAGGCCAAGACCCTCAGCAGAATGGCCAAAAGAAGTGCGATTGCTGCCCAACCGCGACCGGAACAGTCTGAGATTGACACCTAACGACGGCTGGCGTATGGTCCTTGCACAGAAGTAAGAGTTGAAATCGCCAATGCCTGCAAACAATGAGGAAAACAGATTGGCGGTGGCAAGGAAGCCCCCCACTTGGAGGTACGACAATGAAGGATGATGCCATTAGCAGGCGTAATTTCGTAAAGACCCTGGCAAGGGCAGTGGGGCCTGCAACTGCCATGCTGAGCCTGCCGTCATCCGCTTCGCTTTGGTCCAGCCCGTCGCGTCCCGGCGAGTCATCGAAAAAGAATCCTCCCAATATTATTTTTATTTTGGCTGACGACATGGGGTATGGCGACCCCCAGTGCTTGAATCCAAAATCGAAAATTCCTACCCCGAACATGGACCGCCTTGCCTCGGAAGGCATGTTGTTCACCGACGCGCATTCTCCGACCGCCGTTTGTACTCCCACGCGTTATGGGATTTTAACAGGGCGTTACTGCTGGCGCAGCCGTCTGAAGAAATGGGTTCTTCTTCCCTGGGACAAGCGCCTGATCGAACCGGGACGGCTGACGGTAGCGAGCCTTCTCAAAGAGCACGGTTATCAGACCGCGTGCATTGGCAAATGGCACCTGGGAGTTGATTATCAGAAAGACGACAAGGGCAATTGGGACTTTGCCAAGCCCATCCTGGACGGACCGAATACCGTGGGATTCGATTATTACTTTGGCATGACCGGAAGCGCGAACTATCCGCCTTATTGCTTTGTCGAGAATGACCACACCGTGGGAATTCCCAGCATTCCCATACCCGCATGGATGTATGGAACCCCGGGCCCGATGCTCCCCGGGTGGTCACAGGAGGAGGTGTTGCCGACCCTGACGAAGAAAGCGGTTCAATACATCAACGAACAGGCGGAACACCCTTCAGAGCGCCCGTTCTTCCTGTACTTTCCTCTAACCGCCCCTCACACGCCCATTGTCCCTTCGAGAGCATTCCAGGGCAGCACCAAGGCGGGACCCTACGGCGATTTTGTAGCAGAAGTTGACTGGGCCATCGGGGAAGTCCTCAAGACCCTCGACCAGCGGCATTTGACCGACAATACTTTGGTCATCGTGACCAGTGATAACGGCTCTCCCGGCAGAGCTTCGAGCTGGGCTCCCCCGTACACGGAGGTCCATGCGTACGGTCACAACCCCAGTGGGCCGTGGCGAGGCGTCAAGGCTGACGTTTGGGATGGCGGGCACCGCATCCCGTTCATGGCAAGATGGCCCAGAAAAATCCACGCTGGCAGCGTGTGCAACGATACGATTTGCCTCACTGATTTTATGGCCACCTGCGCAGATATTGTTGGTGCAAGACTGCCTGAAAACGCAGGCGAAGACAGCTATGACCTAATGCCTCTTCTTGCAGGAAAGGTTCTCGGGAAGCCTCTTCGAGAAGCGACCGTGCATCATTCCGGCGACGGCATATTCGCCGTGCGGCAGAAGCCCTGGAAGGTCGTTTTCGGGCGTGGCTCCGGAGGGTTTACGCAGCCGATGAGGGTCGTGCCGGGACCGAATGAACCGAAGGGACAGCTCTATAATCTTGCCGTCGATCCCCAGGAAAAACAGAATGTTTGGGACCAACACCCCGAAGTGGTAAAACGGCTGAGAGAATTGCTCGAAAAATACGAAAGGGACGGCCGAAGCGCCCCTATTCGTGGTTTATAACCCAAGGGACAATAGGGCAACTTAAATCGACAACGGCCGGCAACCGGCAGATCAAGCGATAAGTTTTCGCGGGTCAGGGCGGCTACACCAGGACAAGGTCCGGATGATAGACGCTGCCTTTGACGTGCCGCGCCACGGCAATCAGTCGACGGTCTGGATTCATGACCTTCAGCAGCGCCACCGATTGCACCTGGCCTGTCCCGCGCCCAAAGCGGTCGGCCCCCGCCAACTCAAAACTGTGCCCATGACGCACGCTTTTCTCTTCTCTGCCGCGCACAACCAGTTCTAAGCAATCCGGCAAAAGGTCTTCCAGCGGGACCAGACAACTCGGGAGTTTTTCCTCACGGACCGCCTCCGCAAGTTTCTCCAGCGTCACCGCGCGGCCAAGCGTGAATTCCGCCACCGCGGTGCGCCGCAAGTTCTCCAAATGCGCCCCGCAACCCAACCTCTGGCCGATGTCGTGGGCGAGAGACCTCACGTAGGTTCCCCCGGAACATTCCGCCGCAAAGCTCGCTCTTTCGCCTTCCAAGGCCACCAACTCAAAAGCGTAAATTTCCACTTCCACCGGCGTTAATTGGACGGGTTTATTCTGTCGCGCCAGGGCGTAAGCGCGTTCGCCGCCGATCCGCTTGGCCGAGTAGGCGGGAGGAGTCTGCATCAGGCGGCCGGTAAATTCGCGGAAGAGTTTTTCCAGCTCCGCCGCCGGGAACGAAACCGGAGCGGCCTCGGAAGTCGGCTTGCCTGTCCCATCATAAGTGTCCGTAGAAAATCCAAACCGCATCGCGCCTTCATAAGCTTTTCGCGATTTGAGATAAAACTGGGCGAAGCGCGTCGCCTTGCCGACGGAAAGGGGCAGGACCCCCGTCGCGAAGGGGTCAAGGGTTCCGAAGTGCCCGATTTGGCGGATTCCCAGCAGGCGCCGGACGTGGGCCACCACATCATGCGAGGTCACGCTGGCGGGTTTGTCGATAATTAAGACTCCGGAAATTTCTTGATCCATAAATAAACCTGGGCGAACTTTCAGGTGCGTGTCGTCCTGTTTTTCAGCGTTCTCTCACGCCAAAGCAGACACCGTTCGAGCAGCTCTTTAGCTCGGCGAGGGCGGAGCCGCAGCTTCCCTCAAGCGGGGGAACCCGAACTTTCATCTCCCTCAGCTTTGGCGGTTGATCTTTTCAAGCAGGGATTCGACCTTGAGAGAATCCTGGATGCCGTGGTCCAAGACAAAAGTCAGTTCCGGAGCCCGCCGCAACCGCAGCCGGTGGCCGATCTCGTGCCGGAGGTATCCTGCCGCCGACATGAGTCCCTCCATCGTCCCTCGCTGGGCGTCTTCCTCGCCCAGGACGGAGACCCAAACGCGCGCGGCATGGAAATCCCGGCTCAACTCAACATGAGTCACGGTCACAAATCCAATCCGGGGATCCTTCAGCTCCAACGTAATAATCTCCGCCACTTCCGTCCGAATTTGGTCTTGAAGTCTCTCTTGGCGGTGCCCGGGGGCGTTCATCTCAGTCTTCCTCCACCCTCGACTCGCGCTCAGAAGAAGTCGATCGTGTGGCGGGCTACGTCTTCTCCGAGAATGTTTTCAGATTCCCGGAGAACCTGTTGAAAAACGGATTCGAGGAGCGGCTGGCTGTCCGATATGGAAACGATGCCCAGCGTGGCGTGTTGCCACACGTCGCGATGATCCAACTCCGCAACAGCCACGTTGAATCTGGATCGGAGACGGTCACGGACTTTGCGCAAAACCGCCCGCCTCTCCTTGAGGGAGTGCGCGTAAGGCAGATAAATTTCCAGAGTCAACAGGCCGACCGGCATTCCAGGATGCCACCTCGTCAGGCCAGGGCAGGCTCCATGACCCGCTCGACGGAGTATGCCTCGATGACGTCGCCAACCTTGACGTCGTTGAAGTTCTCAAGTGAGATGCCGCACTCCGTACCGAACTTTACCTCCGGCACGTCTTCCTTATACCTGCGGACGGACCGCGCACGTCCTTCGTACACCACAACGTTGTCCCGCAGCAACCGAATCTTGGCGTCCCGGGCGACTTTCCCTTCCTGGACATAGCAGCCGGCCACCGTGCCGACTTTGGAGATATGGAAGGTATCCCGGACTTCCGCCCGCCCCAAGCTGGTCTCTTTGAAAACAGCTGAAAGCAGGCCGACCATGGCCTTTTTAATTTCTTCGACCACCTCGTAAATGACGGTGTGAAGACGGACATCAACGTTTTCAAGCTGGGCGAGGTCGTTAGCTTTGCGCTCCGGCCGCACATTGAACCCGACGATCACGGCGTTCGAAGCCGACGCCAGAAGCACGTCGGTTTCAGTAATAGCGCCCACGCCGGCATGGATGACTTTGCTCTTGACCCGTTCGTTCCCTAACTTGCCCAGGGTGTCGGCAAGCACCTCGACGGAACCCTGAACGTCCGCCTTGATGATCAGAGGAAGTTCTTTGACCTCGCCAGCCGCCATCTGCGCATGCAACTGTTCGAGAGTCAGCCGCGCGGACTTGGCGAGCGCAGCCTCGCGCAGTTTGGTTTGCCGGTGCACGGAGATTTGCCTGGCCTTCGTCGTATCCTCCAGGGCTTGCAGGCGGTCTCCGGCCTGAGGGACGTCTTCAAGGCCCAGGATTTCAACGGGCGTGCTGGGAGAAGCTTCCCGGGTCGGCCTTCCGCGATCATCAAACATGGCCCGAACTTTTCCGTAGATTGCACCGACGATAAAAGAGTCGCCAACGTGCAGCGTGCCATTCTGCACAATCACGGTGGCCACCGGGCCGCGGCCTTTGTCGAGCTTCGCCTCCAGAACGGTTCCAGAGGCCAAACGCTCCGGATTCGCCTTGAGGGCCTGCAGATCGGCCACCAGCAAAATCATTTCGAGTAAAAGGTCCAAATTCTTTCGCTGCTTGGCGGAAACTTCCACGACGACGGTATCGCCGCCCCAGTCCTCCGCCATCAGGCCGCGGTCCGCCAGTTGCTTTTTGACCCGCTCCGGCAGGGCCTCCGGTTTATCAATCTTGTTAATGGCCACCACAATAGGGACCTTGGCGGCGCGGGCGTGGTTGATCGCCTCCAGGGTCTGCGGCATGATCCCGTCATCAGCGGCGACAACCAGCACCACAACGTCGGTCACTTTGGCTCCACGGGCGCGCATCAAAGTGAAAGCTTCGTGGCCCGGAGTATCCAGGAAAACGATCTTCCGTTCCTGAGTCTCAACGTGGTAAGCGCCGATATGCTGGGTAATTCCTCCCGCTTCGCCGGCCGCCACCCGGGTCTCCCGAATCGCATCGAGCAAGGAAGTCTTGCCGTGGTCAACGTGCCCCATCACCGTGACGACGGGAGCGCGCGGCACAAGTTGTTCTTCACGGTCGACTTCTTCATTATCCTGGAAAACCTCATCCTCAAAGCTGATCACCTTGCACTCAGCCCCAAAGGCGCGCGAAATCTCAGAAGCTGTTTCGCTGTCCAAGGTCTGATTGATAGTAGCAAAGACCCCTTTGTCCAATAACCGCTTCAAGACATCGCGAGCGCGGACTTCCAGCTTTTCGGAAAGTTCCTTAACGCTGACCCCTTCCGTAATCGTGATGGTCCGCGTAATCAGAATCTCTTCAGGAACGGCTGGACGCGAGGGAGCAGGAACCGGATGCCGCGCGGTGGGCGTACCCATCGGTGGCCTTCGAGATCCAGGCCTCGTTGCCGTTCCCGCGCCGCCCGAGGCGGACCGTGTGGCCGTTGGATGCATCGGGCGCGGTTCTCCGGGCCTCCGAAAACTGTGGCCGCGAGTGGGAACCGCCTTGGGAAAACCAGCCGCAGGATAGATCGGCTGCTTTGAAGGGGGCAGATTGGAGGGTCGCGCGGGCTTGGCCGGCCTCGAAGCAGGGCCTGCCGATTCCCCCGGCTTTCCGGAAACAGGGTGCTTTGCCCTTGGGCCGGAGGATTCCGTCGCTCTGGCCACCCCTGCCGCCGCCGCGGGAGCAGGAACTTGTCCACCAACCGGCACGGAACGGGGGTGGGGAACCCCGGCTGCCGGACTCGCAGCAGCAGGTGGGTCGGGATGTCTCACTGGCGGGTGATCCACAGGGGGCGGAGCCACTGCTTTGCGGGCCGCAGCCTTGATTTCGGCAAGAGATCTTCTAAAGGATTTCGGGGCGGGTTGGGCCTCTTGGCGCTTCGCCGGCTCCCAGCTCTCTGCCGCGCCTGACGTCTCGCCTTTCGAGCCAGTTACGCCTTTGGGCGATGCCTTCAACTTTTCACCACGCGCTTCCTGGCCCTCGCCCTGGTGGCTACCGAAGTAATGCCGCACTCGATCGGCCGTTTCGTCGTCAACCGAGCTTGAGTGCGACTTCTTCTCCGTAACTCCCAGATCTTTGAGACAACCCAGGATTGCCCGGCTTTTCACCTCCAGTTCCCTTGCCAACTCATTTATTCGGATACCGCCCATCTCACCTCTTCAATCTCCAAATGCTTGGGGACGAACACTCAGATACTTTTAGTCTAACGTAGCTTGACCCAGATTATTCCTTCTCATCCCCGGGGCGCTCGACTTCCTCGTTATCCAATGGTTCAGCTTCCCCCGCCGCTTCTTCTGTTGCCGCCTCGGCGAAGGCCTCTTCTTCCGCGCCAGTCTCAGAAGCCTCCGCATCGCTTGTTTCAACCGGCGCGCTCTCTTCCGCGACCTCCGGCTCTGCTTCCGGCAGCGCCTCAACAGTTTCCCCACCTTCGGGGACTTCCGCCGCCGCTTCTGCTGCCGCTGATTCCGCCGCCGCTGCCGCCGCTGCTTCCGCTTCTGCGGCCTCCTGGGCTTCGGCCAATTCCAACGCTGCCCGGCCCTTTTCAAAATAGTCCGTAACCACGCGCCGGATGCGGTCAATGGTCTTGTCGCCGATGCCCGGGATATCCATCAGCTCTTCAGGCGTCATTTGCGCCAATTGCTCGACGCTCTCGAGGCCGTGGCTCCGCAACCGGTCCAGAGTCTTCTCGCCCAGGCCCTCCAGGTCCGAAATCGGCGCCCCGCGCAAGGCCATGGCTGCCATCTGCGACTCAATTTCCTGCCGCTTCTCCTCTTCGCTCTTGATATCGATCTGCCAGCCCAGCAGCTTCGCAGCCAGGCGAACGTTTTGGCCTTTCTTGCCGATGGCCAGAGAAAGCTGGGAATCGTCGACGATCACCTCCAGGTGTTTTTGTTCGGCATCGACAACGGAAACGTGATTAATCTTGGCGGGACTCAGGGCGTTTGCGGCGAAGGTCACGGAATCTTCGTTGTACGCGATGATGTCGATCTTCTCGCCGCGCAATTCGCGGATCACCGACTGGACGCGCATGCCTTTCATGCCCACGCAGGCGCCCACGCAGTCAACATCCGGGTCGCGCGAGTAGACCGCCACTTTGGTTCGTTCGCCGGCCTCGCGGGCAAGGGCCTTGATCACCACGGTCCCGTCGTAGATTTCCGGCACTTCCATCTCAAAAAGCTTCTGCACCAGACTTGCATCCGCCCGGGAAGCAATCACCTGAGGTCCGCGCGCCGCGCGGTCCACCATGGTGATCACTACGCGCACCCGGTCGCTGATCTGGTAGGTTTCCAGCCTCGACTGCTCGCGCCGGGGCATGCGGGCCTCGGTCCGGCCAAGGTCCAGAATAACGTCAGGGCCTTCCATGCGTTTGACCGTGCAGTTGACCAGCTCGCCAAGCCGCTGGCTGTATTCCTCATAGACGGTATCCCGCTCGGCCTCGCGCACCTTTTGGAAAATCACTTGCTTGGCCGTCTGCGCCGCGATGCGCCCAAGAACGTCCGTGGCCTTGGGGATTCGAACCGACTCTTCCACCGCAGCTTCCGGACTCAGCTTGCGGGCGTCCAGCACGGAGATCTCATGGTCAGGATCGGCAACGTCCGCCACCACTTTCTTGACCGCATAGACTTCCACCTGGCCGGAATCCTTGTTGAAGTGCGATTCCAGGTCTTCCGCGCTCTTATAGAATTTTCGAGTCGCCACCAGGATGGCATCCTCGACGGCGGCAATCACAATTTGCGGATCAATGCCTTTTTCCCGGCTTAATTGATCGATCGTTTGATATAGAAGACTGGTCGACACTGTTCTCTGTCCTCCGCCTGCCAGGTCCCCGGCCAGTCGGTCCATTGGCCCGGGCATGATTGAGTGGCCAACACCGGCCATCCCTGTTACAACTCCGGAAGGAGTCTGGCCTTCGAAATATTCGAAAGCTCGAACTCCACTACCCCCTCGCCATCGAGGTCAAGTTTGGCACGGCCTTCTTCAAATCCAGCTAGCCTACCCTCAAAAACTTTCCGCTCGGCAACCGCTTGATGCAAAACCACCCGGGCTCGCCGCCCGGCAAAATACAAATACTCCCGCGGCTTCGCCAGCTTTCGATCCAGGCCCGGCGATGAGACTTCCAGCATGCAACTCCCCGGGAAAATATCCTCAACATCCAGGATAGCACTGATTTGCTCACTGACCAGGGCGCAATCCGCATGCGAAACACCGCCCGGTTTATCGATGTAAACCCGCAAAAGCGGATTGGAGCTTCCACCTTTCAGTTCAATGTCGATGAGCGCGAGTCCTTCGCCCGCCGCCACGCGCTCGGCGATAGCTTCGATCTTCTCCACATCAACGCTCATCTCGTATGGAAGCGGTTCCGCTCGTCGTCAGTTGGGAGTTGCCATTGCAGCCCGGCAACTCAGCGCCAACAAAAAAGTGGGCTTACGCCCACCCCAACCTACCATCCTTCAAAGTATAGCCTTCCGGACGCCTCAGCGCAAGCCACGGAAAAGAAACGGAGTTCAGAAAGCCGAATTCCGCGCATCTCCACCTTTTCACACAAGCAGCTTGACGTCACCCCAGGCTCCAGAACGCTTGAAACATTTCGGGTCTTCTGGTAGGCTCCCACGAGTTCGCCCATGGCAACACCCTGTCGAAAATGCGGAGCAACCAAGACGGAGTCCGTTCGTCGAGACTTTCTGTATTCGCTGGCAAAAAGGTTCGGATACCGCTTGCGAGCCTGCTCCCGATGCCGGCGTTACCGGTTGCTCCATCTGGAGGAGCATCCCGACGCTCCGGTAGTCCGCGACGGATCCAAGACATTCAAGCCCATACCTCTTGCTCCCGATCTGGCGCCCAAGAGCCCAAACCCTCACCGCAAGTGTCCGCGCTGCGGCAGCACCGATTTCTACAGATCCAAGCGGCGCTGGCATGAGCGTCTGCGCAAGCGCTCCCCCATGGCGCGGTGCAATCAGTGCCAAAATCGCTTTCCTCTATCCGCGTGAGGGCCGGCTGCGCGGCAGGCTTTCTCAAGGGAATTTTGCTGAAGTCTCGATCAAGTTGTGGCCAAAAGGCCTGAAAACATGGTACACCATCGCCCATGGCTACCCGTTCACTAAACCGTCGCATCGCGGTCTCGGCCGGCATCGTCATGGCCAGCGTTCTGGCAAGCCGCATGCTCGGCTTTCTGCGGGAGTGGACGGTCGCCCACCAGATCGGCTCCAACGCCATTACCGACGCTTATTACGCGGCCTTTACCCTTCCCGACTTTGTAAACTACCTGGTCGCCGGCGCCTCGCTCAGCATCACCTTCATTCCCGTCTTTACGAAATACGCGGCGGAGGGAAACGAGGATGAAGGTTGGAGCGTCTTCTCCACCGTCATTACGACGATGACTCTGCTGCTGATCGTCTTCGTCGTGGCAGGGGAAGTTTGCGCTCCCGGACTTCTGCACGTGATCGCTCCCGGATTCCATCCGGCGGAAAAAGCTCGCGCCGTTTTCCTGACCCGCCTGATGATGCCCGCCCAGCTCTTCTTTTACCTGGGCAGCATCCTGAGCGCGGTCCAGTACGCGAAAGGCCGCTTCCTTATCCCTTCTCTCGCTCCGGTCGTCTACAACTTTGGAATCATTCTCGGCGGGGTCCTGCTTTCCTCGCGATACGGCATCGCGGGTTTTTCAGTAGGGGTTCTCGCGGGAGCCTTCGCCGGAAATTTTCTGCTCCAGATTTACGGGGCGCGGCGAGTGGGCGCCCGCTTCAGGCCGAACCTCAACTTTCGGCACCCGGGCTTCCGCCTGTTCATCAAACTCACGATTCCCATCATGCTGGCGTTCTCGCTGGTTTTTTCCGACGACTGGATTATCCGCTGGTTCGGTTCGTATCTGATGCCGGCTTCAATCACCTGGTTAAGCTACGCCAAAACCCTCATGCGGGTTCCCCTCGGCGTGGTGGGACAGGCCGTCGGGGTGGCGTCATTCCCCGTCCTGGCGCAGCTTTATGCTGAAAAAAAGTATGACGAACTCAACCGCACGCTGAATACCACGCTTAAAGGATTGCTCCTGCTGATTGTCCCGATTTCCGCGCTCACCATCGCCATGGACCGTCCGCTGGTTTATTTTGTCTTCTCCCACACCCGCCTGCGCGGGCCCGACCTCAACGCAACCGCCGCAGCGCTGGCGCTATTCGCGGTCGGGATGTTTGCCTGGGGCGCGCAAAACATTCTGGCGCGGGGCTTTTATGCGGGACGCGACACCTTGAGGCCGGCTTTGATCGGCACCGTGCTCACTCTCATGAACCTTCCGGTCTACTGGCTGCTGGTGAAGCCACTCAAATACAAGGGGCTGGCGCTCGCAAGCTCCATCGGCATCGCGGCCTACGCGGTGGCTCTTTTCGTCATGCTCTATCGCCGCACGCGCAACCCGGGCGCGGCAGGAGTGGCCGGCTTCTTTGTGAAAATCGCCGCAGCATCGGCGGTGGGAGCGGCGGGCGCCTACGAGGTGGTTCGCTGGCTTGAAACGCGCGTCCATTGGCAAACCACCCACGGCGCATTCCTGGTGCTGATTGCCGCAACTCCAGCCGGACTGGCGCTGACGTGGGTGGTGGCAAAACTGCTGCGCCTTCGGGAACTCGACGCCTACCTGAAATCAATTCCGCTGCCCGCGCGCTTCCGGCGCAATCCCGCAAGCTAAAGCGCCGCGGGGCGCTATTTCCCGATACAAAACTTGGAGAAGATCGTCCCCAGAATATCTTCCACGTCGGTCGCACCCGTCAGCGCGTCCAATTGGTGGAGTGCGTCGTAGAGGTCCAAAAGCAGCATCTCGTGGTGCACTTTGAGGCCGGCGGCGCCGCCGCATCGGTCAAGCGCCGCAACCGACGCTTTGAGCAGTTGTTGATGGCGAAGGTTCGTAACCAGCTCGCCCGCTGAACCCAGATTCTCGCCCGCCGACGCAGCCTGAAGAATCTTGTCCCGCAGTTCCTCAACGCCCCGGCCGGTCAGCGCGGAAGTGCTGATAAGCTCCAAGGGCGGAGATGCTTCGCCATCTTCCGTTGAGGCCGACTGTGCAATGATCTCCGCGGAATTGCGCGGCTCAAGGTCAGCCTTATTCGCCGCCACCAGCATGACACCCAGGCGCCGCGTCCTGCGGAGGAGTTCCGCGTCTTCTTGCGTCCAATCGCGGGAGAAATCCACCACCAGCAAGCGAAGATCGGAATCGGCCATGGCCTGATGCGATCTCTCGACGCCCAGCTTCTCCACATCGTCGCTCGAATCGCGAATTCCCGCGGTATCGACCAGGCGAAGAGGGATGCCGCCGATTGACGCGGTTTCCGTCACCAAGTCCCGCGTGGTTCCGGGCGTCGCGGTCACAATCGCGCGATCCATCTTCAACAGCCGGTTGAAGAGGCTCGATTTTCCCACGTTCGGGCGTCCCACAATGGAAAGGCTCAGTCCTTCACGGACAATCCGGCCGTAATCATAACCCTCAACTAATTTCTTTAGGTCGACGCGGATCGCGTCGAGGCACTTCAGAATTTCCGGCCAGGCGATAACCTCAACGTCGTCGTCGGCAAAGTCGATGCCCGCCTCGAGCCGGGCGATCAACTCGACCAGCGCCCGCTTGTGAGGCTTCAGCCGGGCGGAAAGAGCGCCTTCAAGCTGGGTTGCGGCTACGCGCGCCTGATAAAGAGTGCGGGCTTCAATCAAATCACGGACGGCTTCCGCCTGGGTCAAGTCCATCCGGCCATTCAGGAAAGCGCGCAGGGTGAATTCACCGGGCTCGGCGGCCCTGGCGCCCCGATCGAGGCAACATTCCACCAGAAAACCCAATATCACCGGAGAGCCATGGCAGGAAATTTCCACCACGTCCTCGCCCGTATAGGAATGGGGCCGGCGAAAACAGGTGAACATAACTTCATCCAGGACTTTGCCGGTCTCGGGGTCCAGGACGGCGCCGAGCGTCGAGCGCTGAGGTTCAGGAGGGTGCTGCCCCAATCGCACCAGTTGCAAAGCAATCTCCATCGAGCGATGCCCGGCAAGGCGCACCACTCCAATGCCTCCGCGCCCGGGAGGCGTGGCAATGGCCACGATGGTGTCTTCCGTCATCACGTCAGGCCCTGCAGATCAGGTTGTGGAAGGAGGTGCAGCGGGATGAATGATAACTCTGCGATGTTCGCCGGTGCCTTCGCTCTCGGTTCGCACGCCGGCTTCTTCCTTGAGCGCCACATGGACAATGCGGCGTTCGCGCGCGGTCATGGGATTCAAGGAAAACGGGGTCCCTGATTCCAGCACCTGCCGGGCCGCCATCGAGGCCGTGAGCTTCAACTCCTCCGTCCGTACCCGCCGCCAATCTTTGCAATCAAATATGATTCTGCCGGGAGAGTCTTCATCCGTGTGCACCGTTTTGAGCACCACATATTCAAGGGCATCCAGCAGGGCGGCGTTTCTTTCCAGCAGCAAGTCGGTGTCCGCGCCCTCAAATTCCACCACCGCGCCTGTGGCTTCGCCCTTCCGGATGGCAAACGTCAGGTTAAACCCTCCATGCTGGATGATTTTCCCCACGAGCGATTCGATCCTAGCCAGATCGTTATCTCCGGATTGTTCGGAAGAAAAGTGTTCCATCGTCATTTCTGCGCAGGGCCCTTGTCCGCGGCGGGTTTTCCCGGCACCAAAGGCGGGTGTTTCGGAGTGGCGTAGCGGTTGATGAACAACTGCTGCGCAATGCCCACCATGTTGGCCGCCAAAAAGTAGAGCACCAGGCCGCTCGCCAGCCTGAAGAACATCAGTCCAAAAACCAGCGGCATTATGAGCATCATCCGCTTCTGGTTCGGATCGGCCGTGGCCATCGGGGTCATCTTGGTCATGAAGAACATGCTGACAATCATGATGGTCGGCAGAAGGGGAATCGGCAGGCCCAAAATATGAGACTTGTCCGGCATGGACAAATCCTTGATCCAGAAGATCCACGGCGCATGGCGAAAGGCAAAGGGCGTTTCGAGCGACTCATAAAATCCATAAAGAATCGGCAACTGCGGCAGCATCGGCAAGCATCCGCCAAACATGTTGACGTTATGCTCCTTGTAGAGCGCCATGATTTCCTGGTTCATTCGCGCCTTGCGGGGATCGTTGAACTTGTACTGCTTGTAACGGTCCTGGATGCTCTTGACCAGCGGAGCGACGCGCTGCATCTCTTGCGCGGACCGGATGCTCTTGAGCTTCAGCGGAAACAACACCATATTAATGATCAAGGTCAGAATGACAATGGCCCAGCCGTAATTGTGCACCCAGTTGTCATGGATATAGCGCAGAGCAAGAAAAAGCGGCTTGGCGATGATGCTGAACCAGCCGAAGTCCACTAGGTCCGTAAGCGGAGGACTGGTGGTTTTGAGCACATCCAGCGACTTGGGCGCCACAAACAACCTGAAGCTGACCGGCTGCGCGACAGAGCTTCCAATCTCGGCATAAGCCGCTTCCGGAGGTGCCTTCTCTTTCCAACTGGCCGGCTTCCACGCTTCCTGCCCGGCGCGGAAACTCTGGTCGTGCGAATCTGGAAAATAAATTCCGGCAAAGTAGCGGTCTTCAAGCCCGGCAAATTCGAGCGGCCCCGCCTGTTGCAGCTCTGCTTTCATCTTGTGCTGGTCAACCGTTTCCAGTTTTCCAGCCGATTCATAGACCGCCTTGCTTTGAGCGACCTGGTCCTCGATGGAGAGCGAGTGGTCTCCGAACCCTCCGCGCCAGGCAACCGCGATGGGGACATAGTGCTGGTCCTCGGCGACGCTTACGCTCGCGTGCACCATGTAATCAGAACCAAAGGAAAATTTCTTTTGAACTTGGACGTGCCCGTCACTGTAGGTCAGTTCCAGCGTGGCAGGAGCCTGGAGAGTCGCAGATGAAGGCGTGGCGACGTAAAGAGCCTGGTTGACCTTCCGGTCAAGCGAGGAATCCGCCGAGGTGATGCTCATGGGAAAACCCAACTGCTTTGACGCCGCCGGGTCCACGACATCGAGAGGCTTGCCATTCTCATCCTTATACTTCTTGAGAACCCAGCTCTTGACGACGGCGCCTTGGGTCGAAATCACCACTCGATAGAGATCGCTCTCCACCGTAATGTCCTGCGCCTGGCTCGCTTGCACAACAGGAATCTTGGGCGGCGGTGGAAGCTTGGGAGCTTCCGGCGTTTTTGCGGCTTTCGAGGAGGCTTGCGGCTTGGCACTCTGGTCGGCCGGAACCTGCACGGCGCTGCTGGATGAAGGTGGAGGTGGCGGCGCTTCCTTGACAAACAGGACCCGCCACAGCATCAGCATTGCAAAGGAGAGGGCGAATGCAATCATCACCCGCTTTTCACTGTTCATTATTGAAAGACTTTCTTTTTTTGCCTGAGCCCCGCGCTGGGTCTTCAGGGAACGGGATCATAACCTTGCCCGCCCCAGGGCCGGCAGCGCAAAAGGCGTTTAACAATCAGCCCTGTTCCCTGCCAGACTCCCCATTTCTCAACAGCCTCATACGCGTAAGCCGAGCACGATGGATAGAAACGGCACGACGAGGGAATGATCGGCGAAAGGCAGGCTTGATAAAACCGAATCAGTCCGAGCGCCAAGAGCCTTAGCGCACCCGCTGCTCCCCGGAGGATGCACCTTGTGGCGGATGGGGAAACACGCGCATCAGTTGCTTCTCGAGAGCCGGATAAGCGATCGTGGCTGCAATTTTGCGGGGATTCACCACAACATCCCAGCCGCCCGCGAGCCGCGTCCGGTTCTGGCGGAAAACTTCCCGGACCCGCCGCTTGATCCGGTTGCGGAGCACTGCGCCACCCACGCGCACAGGCACTGTGATCCCCAGACGTGTTTCTGCTAGACCGTTCGGCCGGATAAAGACTGTGCATACCGAGGCGCTTCGGCGCTGCCCCTCCTCATAAACCAGGCGGAAATCCACACGGCGCAGAAGCCGGAATTTCTTGGGGAAAGCGCCTGAACCTGGATTCATGGAGTCAGGCGATAGCGGCCCTTTTGACGCCGGCGTTTTAACGTCTGACGTCCTCCCGGAGTTCGCATGCGCACGCGGAATCCGTGGGTCTTGGCACGACGGCGTCGGTTAGGTTGGTACGTCCTCTTCAAAGCGCTGGCTCCCTGTTTAGTTGATAAGTTAAGGCCTAAACTTCTACCTTAACCTGTTGCCTCGCATCTCGTCAAGCTTCGGGACTCAGTTTGAGGCAGCGCCAACCTTCAGATCGGCAGTTTGCGGCTGTGCCGGGCGAAAGAGTCGGTGTGACAACCCAAGTTGCGTGTCATTCCGATGAGCCGCAGAGCCTGCCCTGAGCGAAGCCGAAGGGCGACGAGGAATCTCCGCGATGGCAAGCCCGCTCATCACGCTTACTTTTTACGCGTGCACTTTTTGAAACGCCCGGAGCGACAACCTGGCGGTTTCCATCTCCGAGTACTGGCTGTCGGCTTCCTGCTCGATCAGGTAATACTGGATGCCGCCCACGCTTTCAGCCGCCGCAAAAATTTCTTTCCAGGGCGCAATGCCCTGCCCGATTAACACGTCGAATTTCTTCTCGGGAGACCAGTCTTTCACGTGCATGGAGTGGATGCGTCCGGGATTGCCGCGGATATAGGCCACCGGGTCGCCCCCGGAATTGAGGCAGTTGCCCGTATCAAGTTGCAAAACAACTCTCTTGTCCGTTTCGGAGGCGATGATTTCAATAGGTTTCTTGCCTTCGAGCGGCTGCCATTCATGGTCATCGTTATGGTAGCCGGCGTGGAAGCCGTGGGCCATCATCGTCTGGTTCGCCTTGTTGAGCATCTCGGCCACCCGCTTCCAGCCGTCCAGATCGGAAATATGGCCGGGCGAAGCCAGCATGATGTAGCGCGTTCCCAGGATGTGGTTCAACTCCATCGCCTTGCCAATTCCTTCCGGCATGAACGATTTTGATTCATTATGCGTCGAGTAGCATCGGATGCCGAGATGGTCCATCTCCCGGCGCATTTGTTTCGCTTCACTCGGCATCCACTGATAGTAGGGCGAGAAGAACTCGACACACTTGTAACTCATTTCCGCAACTTTCCTGACGGTCCCTGGCAGGTCTTTCTTCAGGTCATCGCGAACCGAAAAGAGTTCAAGCCCCACGGGAATATGTTTTGAACGCGCGGCAAGCGCAGCGGCGCCGAGCGGTGCCGCCGCCATAAGTCCAAGAAAAGAACGGCGTGAAAAGGTATTATCGTTTTTCATAGCAGCCTCACCTTACCACAAGCGCGGAAGCCCGGTCACAGTAAAAAGCGAGGCTCCCCGTTTTCCCATCCGGTCTTTTCAGCAGCGATCGGGGCGTTGTCCTTATCGCGGGTTTTTCATGCTGGAAATGCAGGCCGTGAAGCAACTTCGCCGGCAGCCGAACACCTGCCTTGGCAGGCCGCTTGACCCCAGGCCGTGGCTCGTTTGGCAGGCGAACCCCCATTCAATTTTGGCCGGCTTTTCTGGGGAAATGAACGCCCGGAGCCCAACAACTCGGAGAAACTTCCTGGGCAGGGGAAAACACCAAAAATTGCTGGAAATTTGTCCCGATTTCATGTAGTATGCGCTGGACGGCATGGCGTGCCTCTACTTTAGGTCTGCGCCGGAGGCCAGATCCGGCAACTGACCTAAAACTGTCCTAGAGATCAGTTGTACCCCAGCACGCAAGGAACTAAAGTTGGGTTGCGCCTTTAGACACTAGCTAAAGTGTTAAGGGATTCTTAAGCCGGCCAACACCTGGGAGGGGGAAGGCATGGTCAAGAATGAAATCTTTCTCTCGCATATTCCAGGGCTCCCGGAAGGCTTACGATTCCTGCAGTCGCGGGGAGTTCCATTCTCAGGCTAGTCCGGCCTATTTCTCTCTTCACTCACTGGTAAAATTCAGCAACATGGTAGGGGAAAAATGAACTCGCCACTGTCTTTAGTCCAGGAACTACGCGGTATCCGCGGCGGACCCAAACAGATGCAGACCGACCTTGAAGGGCTACTGTCGCAGATCGAAGAAGCACGCCGGGAATGGCAAGCGGAAATGGACCAGGCTCAGCAAATCTTCCGGGATCTGCTGGCGACCATTTCAGAGCTGTCAGGAGTCGAACTCCCTGCCATGGCCATCGACGATCGCAGGGCCGGCAACGGCTCGCTGCGAATCGGCTTTAAGACGTTGAAGGATCGAATCCGGAATGATCTGGAAGCCTTTTCGTCCGCCGCCGCCGTTGAAGTGGGCAAGAGCGCCCACGAGCAGGGGCAGACGATTCTGGAACCGCTCCAAAAGGAAATGAGTGAGCGGCTTGACAGCCTTGCTGAGGAATTTCGCGGCAAAGTGCAGCAACGGCTTGCGTCGGGAGAAGGTGAGGTTGCCGTCCAGGCAAATGCTCATGCCGAGCAGATCGTGCAATCCAAAATGGCGGAGTTTGGCGAATGGCTCAAGCTGATGAGTGATGCCGCAACCAATTCCGTGCCGGAAAAAGTGGAGAAGGCCGTCGAGCCCCACATTCGGGAAGTCACGGACAGGCTTAAGGCAAGTTTCCAGCAGCAACTTCATTTTGTGCTTCATGACCAGGAGAAGTCCTTCCAGGAAAAGACTCAACAATTGCACGGAGAAATCCAGGCGCAAATCAGCAAGCTTGCAGAAGAGACCCATCAAGCGAGCCAGCAGCACGCCGAAATGGCCGTCAAATCCTTCGACGAGCGACTGGACGGATTGACCAATGAGGCCGTCAAAAAGCTGGACGCAAAGGCTGAAGCGGGCGTTGAAAGGAACCTCGGCCATTTCAGACAGCGGATGGGAGAGTTGACGGCGTCCGCCGGGGATGGGTTGCGCGCTTTCGCCGACCAGCAGGCGGACACCCTCCGGCAGAAACTTCAAGAAGTGGCGCAAGATCTCCAACAGAAAAGCACTGCCGACATCGCAAACAATCTCGATAAAATCACCAAGGACTCTTTGGAGTCATCGCTCCAACACCTGCGCGGGCAAATGGAGATCTCTCTCGAAGCCTCAAAGGGCGAACTGAAGGCTTCCATGCAATCACTCCTGGACAACGTGCAAAAACAAATGAGCGACATGGGACAATCCACCCGCGACTCGCTTGCGCAGGAAGTTGGCGAACTCTCTGCGAGCTTGAAGAAGTTGGGCGAAGAACTGGAAGCCACGGAAAACGAGCGTCTTGCCGCAACCCAGCAGAACCTCTCAACCCTGACCCAGACAGCGCTTGAATCGGTTGCCGCAAATCTGAAGCAGACCGTGGAAAGCGAAGTCGCCAGAGTTCAAAATGAGATTCAGGGTTTTCACACCAAGCTTTCCTCCGACCACGAACTTCGGCTCCAGAAAACTATGGACGCGAAATTGAACGACGGGATTACGCAGCTTCAGGCTAAGACTCAGGAAGTTGCTTCGACCGCCTCGACTCAAGTGAGGGCCACTTCGGACCAGGTTATCCATGGGCTCTCCGAAACCGTTAACAAGGAAGTGAACACCGCAACCTCTTTGCTGAAAGACTGGGCGCGGCAAACGACGGCATGGGCGGAATCGACGATTAAGAATTCGATCGAGTCCTATCAGAGTGAAATCGCTCGATTGAGTAGCAGCGTGCTGGCCCAGCAACGCGAGACAATCCACAGCAGCGTCGGTGAACTTCAAAGCCGTTTGGAACAGGCGGCCGCGCTCCTGGGAAATATTAACGGGCCCAAACCTGCCAGCCCCAACGACGAAGCCGCTTAAGCAGTCTTTTGCGGTGGAATCCGAGGCGCTGATCGCCGCATGCTCAAGGTTCATCCACGGGGAACGCCCGGTTCCCCGGGGCCTTTTTGCGAATTCCCCAATTTACTGGTTCATTCGGAGCTATTCCCGGAATACAATATCGCCTGCCGTTAAAGACGCGTTTGCGCTGGCAGAGGTTCCCGCCTGAAGCTTTCGGCGCCTGATGGAATTTCTGTGTTCCGTTCATCTCGGCCGTGAAACTTTGCGGGGATCAGGACATCTTGGAGAATCCCATCGCCGCCGAATTCTGCAGTCGGCAAAACAGCAATGCATCATTTAAAGTTCAACAACAGAGAGGCAGGTGGACGATGAAAAATGTGGACCGGCGTGACTTCCTGGCTGTGTTGGGCGCGGGGCTTGGCTCGACCGTGTTGCCGCGAAGCGCCGCTGCCGATGTTCGGCATGCGCAACTCCCGGATGCGACGTCCGAAAGCGCCGCCGTGGCAGCGCAGGATCGCGCCGCCGCCATTGATTTTCGTTATACGCCGCTCGCCTGGCAGACCGCGTACTGCTTCCCGGACGATCACCATAAGAGTTTGATTGGTGAGCGCGGCGAACTGCGTTACGGCAACCCCGGCCGCGGCAAGCCCCTCGACTATTTTCCGGAAGTGGTGGAGTTTTCTCTGCTCGGCATGGAAACCGACCAGGTGGCCAGCCAGCAACTGGAGGCTCCCGGCGTGCCGATTATCCACACCCGCATCGAGCGCCCGGAAGCCTCGATCGAGCTGACCACCTTTGCAACCAACGAACCCGCGGAAGGACGCGTCGATAACGTGATCATGGAGGTCCGGCCTCGAACCCCAAAGGAACTCCATGTGACCCCGCTGTTGAAAATAAGAACAGGACAAGAGTTGAAAATCACCCGAGCGCCCAAGGTTACGACAGTTGAAATCGCCGATGGGTCTGGATCGTTGTTCCTCGCCATGAACTCGCCGATCCACGGCAGTGGAGAAACGGGAGCGGGGCTCAGGGTGATTATGAAGGATGGGATCTCAAGCGGCGACCGCCCTCTAACGCGCTTTTTCCGCTTTCCCCAAGAAGGCCAGAGTTTTCAAAAAATCGAAGCCGGGATGGAAAAACCTCAAGCGCTACTAGCCTCCGCCCGAAACTCCTGGCAAGCCTGGAGCCCTTATGGCAGCAAGGTCTCCTGGCATCTCCCGGACCGCTACGGACAATTTCTGGTGTCATGCGCTCGCAACATCCAGCAGGCGCGGGAAGTGCGCGACGGCAAACTGACGTTCCAGGTGGGTCCCACGGTTTACCGGGGACTTTGGATTGTGGACGGCAATTTTATTTTGGAAGCGGCCCGATACCTGGGTTACGACGCCGACGCTCAGCAGGGCCTGGAAACCGAGTGGTCCCGGCAGGAACCTGAAGGCGGAATCTTTGCGAGCGCCGGGCACGAGCACTGGAAGGACACGGGCATCGCCATGTTCACAATGGTCCGGCAGGCCGAACTCAGCCAGGACTGGAGCTACTTCCGCAGAATGCAGCCCAATCTTCTGCGGGCGGTAAATTTTTTAAAAAAGCTTCGTAACCAGGGGATGAAAGGCGGAAGCATCAACGGAAAGTATGGGCTGTTGCCCCCCGGCTTTGGTGATGGCGGCCTGGGAGGCGTTCAGGACGAGTTTACGAACACCGTCTGGGTGCTGGCAGGATTAAGAGCGGTGACGCGGGCGGCCGATCGACTGAAGCTCTCGGGCTTCGAGTCCACAGCGGAGTTTTACCGGGAGTTGCGCAGTTCCTTCTTCGCCGCCGCCCAAAAGGAAATGCAGCCCTACAAGACAGGCTTTGAATACCTGCCCATGCTAATGAAGGAAGATCCGGCGTGGTCGCTCCCGAATCAATGGGACCGGCCCCGGCCACAATCGGGCCAGTGGGCGCTTTCCCATTCCATTTACCCCGGCCTGGTCTTCGACAAGCAAGATCCCATCGTGCAAGGCCACATTCAGTTGATGCAGGCATGCACCCAGGAAGACGTTCCGGCGGAAACGGGCTGGCTTCATCACGGAGGTTTGTGGACATACAATGCTCCTTTCGTCGCCCACGTCTATCTGTGGGCCGGTTTGACGGATTGGGGGCGCCTCACCTTCAACGGCTTTCTGAACCACGCCAGCCCGCTTTGTTGCTGGCGCGAGGAGCAGCCTTTGCGCGGCTCTCTGGTGGCGGGCTATGTCGGAGACATGCCTCACAACTGGGCAAGCGCCGAATGCGTGCTTTACCTGCGGCACATGCTGGCGCTCGAAGATGATGAAGACCTGCGGCTCCTGGCCGGCATCGGAGATTTTGAGTTGATCGGGAAGGAACCGTACAGCCTTGATGAATCTCCCACAAGATTCGGACGCGTCAGTTTGGAGCTTGAGCCCTTGGATCGCAACCAGGGGTGGCAACTGAAATTCAGGCGCGGGACAGGACCAGCGCCTTCGAGCGTCCAATTGCCCTTGAACATGGGAGAGCGCTTTCACTTCACGGGCATCGAAAACGCCGAGGCAAGCCGAAAGGGGAAGACGGTGCTGGTGGCCCCTGAAGCAACTTCATGGACAGCTACATGGAAGGCGTAAGAACGCAAAGTTCGCGGGCCGTGAGGACTTAAGAGCCCTGTCAATCGCCCTCAACTCAGAAAAGCCCGCCGAGATTCAGGACGACGACTGAGATGAGGGTAAATGCCACTGCCGCAGTGAGGACCCGTTTCGTCCTTACAGAAGTCGATTTCCACTCCCCGGACAAAACACCCAAGGTATTTGCCGAGAGAATCTGGGCAGCAACAAAAAGCGTAAAACCGATCGAGGTCCCGTACTTCCCCACAAAAGTAGTTCCGATTCCGTAGCCCACAATTCCTGAAAGCCAAAGCAAGGCCATCGCCAAGGCAAGCATTACCTCTTTCCCACGGCCGGCAACGCCGAAGAGTGACCACGTTCCATTCCGCGAAAGGAGGTAGACACAATAAAGCAAATTGGGGATGAACCCGGCACCGAGAATTAACGCCCAGACAGCATAGGGGGCCGTCAGGGCTACCGCGCCCAACGCCGTGCTGCGCTGGATCAGGGAACCGCTAAACGCAAAGCCCAGGTTCCAGGCGGAGCTCAAGGAGCCCGTGAAAATGCAGATTCCGAGTCCCACTGCAAAACTGTAGCCGCTCCCATTTTGTTCAGACCCGCGGCTAGGCTGCTCGCGCTCTCTCGAGCGTCCCGCTTTGCCGAAAGCAAAAAGCCCGAGGAAGAGGATGGGCATGCTGATGAGAAGCAGGACGCCTCGCGGCTGAAACAGTTCCGCCGGATCCCGCGACAAAAGAGGAATGAGCGAGCCTGAAAGGCAAGCCAAGCCGGCAACCACCGCGAAAGCCAGAGCCATACCCACGGCGCCGATTGCGATCCCAAAAGTTGTTTGCGTAATGCCCCAGATGAAGCCAAGGACTAGCGGATAAATCAGGGCTTGGCGGGGGACCTGCCGGTAGAGATCACCGAGATGTGGGACGAAGCCGGCTGCTAATAGCCACGGTAAGACGACGAGGGCGACGATGGAGAAAAAGAGCCAAGTGTTTTCCCAGCGCCAGCGCCGCGCGGACTTCATGGGCAGCGCGAAGCTGCCGTTGAGCGCGCCGCTCAGAAAGATAATCGCCATCCCAAGCCAGAAATGCTCGGCCACCGTTTGCTCCTTCCGCCAGGAGTGAGAATCCCGGCGGTTCCCTTCAAAGCGGACCTCTTTTATTTCAACTGAAGTAGAACAACACCATGGCGCGGGACTTGCGCGGTGTAATGCCCGTGAAACACGCCCAAATCTTTCCGCTCCCAAAGGTCGCGCACCCGGACGTTATCCTTCATGCCGATTGCTTTGAACCTTACGGTGACGGGCATCGCCGACTCACTTCGGTTAAAAAGGCCTACGGCCATGCTATGGCCTGAAAGAGGTTTGACCCAAACTTCGAGCGGCCCTTCCTGCCAGGCGCGGTGGCCTTCAACGCCCATCGGGTCCTGATCCAGGGCAATCACTTCCGGATTGGTTAGAATTTTCAGCGTGTCATTGCTCATCTTGGTCAGGTTATTCCCGGCAAGAAGAGGAGCGGCCAACAGACACCACAAGCTCATCTGGGTAAGCTCTTCGTTGTGGTTAAGCTTGCCGAGGCCGATCTGGAGAATGTCAGGATCGTTCCAGTGTCCCGGCCCCGCAAATTTTCCAAGCCCGTTCTGCATGAACCCGAAATAGAAGGTCCGGTGGAAATCGCCGCCAATATCGTCGGTGGTGCGCCACATATTGCCGCCCACCGAGGCTCCCCAACGCCACACGCCTTCCAGCCCATACTGGCACAGGCTATAGACAATCGGACGGCCCGTGCTTTGGAGCGCCTCGTGCATTTTTCTGTAGGCGGCCTGCATCTGGTCCGGCCGGTACACTTTCCCCGCGCTGCACCAATCGTACTTTAGAAAATCCACACCCCACTTGGCGTAGGTTTCGGCGTCCTGCTTTTCATGTTGATAACTGCCTTCGAAATGGGTACAGGTTCTGGGCCCCGGCGAGGAGTAAAGCCCAAATTTCAAACCCTTGCTGTGGATGTAATCCGCAAGAGCCTTCATGTCGGGGAACCGGCTGTTCGGATGAATGAATCCTTGCGCGTCGCGCTTCCCTTGCCAGCAGTCGTCGATGTTTACGTACTGATAGCCCACGTCTCGCATCCCGCTGCTCACCAGCACATCTACGTTTGCCCGAACGATGGCGTCACTCACCTTGCATTGATACTGATACCAGTCGTTCCATCCCATGGGCGGCGTCGCAGCCAGCCGCAACGACTGTGCGAAAGACGGCACGGCCGGCCACGCGCACGCCAAGACCGCCATGATGCCGCAGGCAATCCAGAGCTTTCTATTTTGGGGCTTCAAGTGTCGAACCTCCGCATGGATTGAGTTTTCCGTTCTCTATCGGTCAGAGTGGGCGTGCCGGCTACTGAGGCGCGCCGGACGTTTTCTGATTTTGAAGACGCACAAACCGTACGCTGCCGGCCACCACGACTCCGTCGGCGCGGTTGCTCAGTTCCACCGAAACAGGATCGTAGAACCGCCCCAGCAAATGCCACTCGCCTTGCTGCCGGGTCTGGTCAATGGGAAAGGATAGCGATCCGCCTTTGAAACGCACAACATAATTCGCATCGTCGGCCTGTTTGATCCCAGGAATGCCGGCGCCTTGATACCTCACGGAAATTTCGTATTCCCCGGTCAGCGGCGTGTCGGACCGCCAGAGGATATAGGCGTTGCCGGGACCCGGCGGCACCCAGTAGACAAGCGGACCCGAATCGCCCGGCCCGCCAAGCTCCCACGCCCGGCCCGTCAGTTGATAATCCACTCCGCCCGAGGGCGCAACGGTCAGTCGCCGCGGAGCCAGCGCGTCGAGAGATTCTGAATCCCGCTGCTCCAGTACCGCAAGCCCGATGTTGTTCCGCCAGTCCGGGTACGACTTTGCCTGCCGGATGAGACTTTGAATATGCTGGTCCAGAGCCGCCTTCAATTCAGCCGCCTCTTGGGGAATCTGTCCGCAGATATTGCGGAGTTCCCGCGGGTCAGTCGCTTCATCAAAGCACTGGATATTCCCGGTGCGCATCGTCTCGACCAGCTTGTAGCGAACATTCCGAATGGAGTATTGCGGCGTCAGGACGCTCTCTTCCGCATAGAGGTAACGATGCGGAGGCTCGGACGAAGTCCCTTCGATCACGCCCTTCAGGCTCGCTCCGTCGGTGTGAGCCGGCGGCGGCAGATTTTCCAAATCAAGGATGGTGGGCAGGATGTCATAGTGGCTGGCCAAATCGTTCAGGCGCTTGCCCGCGGGAATCCCCGGCCCCCAAAAGATCAGCGGAACGTGCAGATCCGCGTCATAAACCGACCGGTGGTCGCCCGTATTGAAGTCCTTGGGATGGGAATAAAGAAGCTGTCCGTGATCAGAAACCAAAATAATAATCGTATTCTTGTCGAGCCCCAGCGCGTGGACGGTCTTTACCAGCTCACCGATGTAATGATCCACGTAGAGAATCTTCCCGGCATAGAGCTCCTGCAAGCGCCGAATGGCATGGGCGTTCTGCAGCTTGGCAAGGGCGTTCACTTCGCCCAGGTGTCCGGGCTGCAAATCATCCTGCTTCGGAAAATTATCCGGACTCTTGAACCGGTCATACGCCGCAGGCTCGTTATAAGGAGCGTGCGGTTCCATGTAATGCACCCAGAAGAAAAATCTCTGGCCACGATGCTCCTTCAGCCACTGCTCGGCCCAGGCGGTGGTCTTCGGGGCGGTTAGATAGAAGTCGGTCCGGCCCGTGTGTCCCGGCACCCGCAATTGGAATCCCGGGAAATATTTGAACGTGTCCCATCCGCGGGTAACCACGTCCCAGGTGGACCAGCAGTTGGCATTGTCAGCAGCCGTGACCATGCCGTGCGGCTTGAGCAGCTCAGGGATAATCGGCTTGTGCGGAGAGAGCAACAGAAACGGGGGAACGGATGGAATGCTGCCGCTGGTGAGCGGCCGCGTTATCGACGGCCCGCAGCCCTCGTAAGGCGGAAGCGTCATCCCGTGCACGGTCGGGAACAGACCCGTCAGGATGGCGCCGAATGAGGGCGTGGTCCATGGCGCCGCCGCATACGCATGCGTAAACAGCGTCCCCTGGCTCGCCAGTTTATCGATATTCGGCGTGTCCGGATAAGGATAGCTGTAGGTATGCATAAAGTCAGCCCGCAGCTGGTCCGGGGTCAGGAGGATGATGTTGTAAGGAGGCGCGTCTTTTGCCTGAGCGCCGCGGACAAATTCCGGGGAGAGCAAGCAAATGACAATCCCAGCCAGCAGCAATTTCCAGAACTTCAGTTTCATTGAAACCTCCCGGCACAGGTCATAATCAATAAAAGAAGGTATCATGCGCCGCGCCGTTCCAGGCGCAGGTCATGCCTTGAGGACGACGCGGCCCTGGAATTGAGGCCTCATCCTTCCCGGCGGCTAGAATTTGACAATGGGTGCGAGAGCAACGCAGATAAGTCCCGCGATAAAAAAGAAGAACATCAGGGCCAGCAGCCGTTTGGCGCTGCGATCGGCCTGGGCAAACTCCTTCCACACAAAGACACCCCAAACGGCCGACACCATGGTCGCTCCCTGCCCCAGCGAATAGGACGTGGCAGGACCCACCATCTTCACATAGGAAGCGACAAAATTTGAAATGGTGCCCACAACCCAGATCGCGCCTCCCATGACTCCCCAGAAGTGCAAGGATTTCGTCCCCCGAAAGTAATCCGCCATCGAGACCGGAGCGCCGGAAACAGGTCTTCGCATCATAAAGTAGTTGAGCGGAATGGTGCAGACCAGCGCTCCAATCGCAAAGGCGTAGGCCACCGTGTAGGGGCCCAGATGATTCGCTCCCGTCATCCCTTTAACCACAAAGGGATAACAAAGCCCAATCCCGACCCCGCTAAGAAGGCTCAAGACGATTCCTTTGGTGCTTACTTTCATATCCGCAGAAATCTTTCGATAGGCCTGGGCATCCAGAAAGATTGCGACGCACACCAGGAAGATCCCGCCAAACAACAGCACCGGGTTCCCTGCCGGCTGAAGAATGTAATTAAGGACCGACCCGATTACCAGCGCCAGTCCGATGCCAATGGGGAAAGCCACCGCCATGCCTGCCATGGCGATTGCCGCCACCAGAAGGATGTTGCCAATGTTGAACACGACGCCGCCGAGGGCGGCCATCAGCAGGTGGTAGCCGTCCGCCGCGGCAAGATTCGTCATAAAACTATCCGGGCTCGCAGGATGGGTCCGTCCAAACGTAAAGCCCACCAGCACGGTGGCCAGCAGAATGCCCCAAATGTAGTCCCAGTAATAAAGCTCGAACCGCCAGTTCTTGCAGAGCTTCTGAGTATTCGCCCAGCTTCCCCAGCAAACCATGCTGAGGATCATCAAAAAAAGGGCAAGTCCATAGGCATTGGGAACAAACATTGTCCACGCCCCTTACGCAAAGAGATTTTGTCCCTGTTCCATGCACGGAGGTCCCGTTCGCAAACCTGCGAATCACTTCTCCCGTGCAGATGCTGTGCAGCGTACTGCAACTTGCGGCCGTGCGGCAAGCGATTTCCAGACCCCGCAGCATACGCGCGAGTGCCTGCAGTTGCAACACGTGTTAAAGGTTTCCCTCCAGCGAAGTCCGGGATCCTTTGGCCAAGAGCATCAGCGTATGAGCAAGACTGCCGGGAATTACTCCGTGCCGCTCCCGCCACGGGACCAAACGGCGGCCGTTTGCAGAAGAAAAAATTTCACACCGCAACCCAAAGTTGCACCCAGGTTATGAAATAGCAAATCCTTGGAGGCGGCTAATTGACAGAAAATAAAAGGACTAGCAGATGCGGCTTTGGCAGCAGGCTTGCACCTTGAGAGTCAGGTGGCCGGTCATTACCTTCAGCTTCAGGGATAATGACCGGCAGGCATCAGGCTCAAGGTAATCGTTAGGGTGGCTGCCAGGGTGGCGACAGAGGGACAGGACCCAAGGAGCGTTGCGGAGCGCCTCCGAATCGCGGACAGGTCCCTCGGTAGTTCCTTTCACCCCGCAAAACAAGAAATCGGCCCTCTACGAAAAACCAAATGCTCCGGGCGGGGATGTCATTCTTCACCGCAAAACCACCATCGCCACCGGCAAGGAATTCGCAGTGACCGTGGCAGAAAACTGAGGGGCTATGGAAAAGATACTATTAGCATTCACAATGGGATTCGTGGTGAGTCAGGCCTTGTCCGTGATTCGCATCAGCTTGTTTAAAAGCAAGATCAAACTCTACGAGACCTACGTCCACGATCGGCTGGACAAGGGCGCCGAGCAACTCGGGGGCAGTTTGATCTCCCATTGACAAACGGGTATACTGCCCTCATCTTGAAGACCGAAACGGGCACGCTACAAAAAGGCGATGTCTGTCCTTACTGTGATATGGGCCGGCTCTGGATATCGCCGAGCGGCATGAACTTGATGTGCTGGAAATGCGGCAAGTTGATCATACAGTTTATCCCGGCGCCTCGCAAGCCGCGCTAGTCCCGCCTAAGCAGCCCTTGAGATTTGCAGCGCCCCGCTGTACCGCAACTGGGGGCGCTTGAAACCGCCGCCGGGCGTTGACGGCGGTAATGAGCGGCATGCCGATACTTCTGTTTCCAGGCTCCAGGAAAACAAATTCCATCCAAGACGGGCGGCCTCAGATCAAACGAGTGCGCCCACCTTGTGACTGACGCGTAGCCGCCATCACGCATGCGCCCGCCAGAGTTATACTTTCCTCATCGACTTAATATTATTTTGATTCTTGCCGATACCACAACAGACCCGGGTGCGTTGCGGATGGTTGGGACATTAAAAGGGTTTTGCGGTCTTCAAGGTTCGGGACGGTCAACGTCATCGGCGCTAGTTGGCAGAAATTGAGGTCATTCCTTCTGGAACGCGTTTCCGTGCCCGGTTCGCCATAGGGCTCGGGGGAGGATCATGGTGATGAAGGTTTCCTCTTCCCCATGGGTGTTTCTCCTCGCAAGCTTTCTATTCGCCTCTTTCCTGCGGATGGCGGCCAAAAGATAAAGGTGATGTCATCGACGTTCTGATCCACAATCCTGCCCGCGCCCGGCTTTACTAGGCTTTGGCTCACACGGATGGAAACACCCGGGCCTTGTTGCGCTGGGAGCCGGGCCTCGAAAAGCCCATTCCGGCTGCCCGCAGGCCATACTAGCCTATATAAGAAGCCTATCCCCAGGCCGGCGACGGTCGACAGCAAATTGCCCGACCCTTCTCTGCCTCATGCGAATAGATCACCCGCAAACCCAACCGGACACTTGAGGCGCTAACGACACGGGCTGAAAAAATAATTGACAAGGCCCGACTGCCCATGATAGATAGGTGTTTTTTCGCCTATCGAAAGTTTGTTCTTCACCACCGTACCGGGGCCTAGAGGTGTGGTGAAGCCTGCTGTACAGATAAGAACCGATCAAGTTCCTGATTGCGCGGACGGGCCCGCGAGTCTGACCCTGCTGTGAGCAGCGGAAGGCCGACTTTAGGATATCCGTTGGCGGTTCCGCGGGATCAATGCCGTGGAGTGGTTGACGTGTGCCATAGCGCTTTGCCTCACTACGAAAAGCCAGACACCGACTAAGGAGAAAAGCAGATGCACGTTGCGGTTCCTCGCAGTAGAGTTATTCGGATGGTGCTCGGTTTGTCACTGGCTTTTTGCACTTTTTCCCAATTAGGGTGCGGGCCGGAGGACTACCAGAAGCCTATCCAGCAATTCGAAGATGCATCGAACGTGGTTATTAACGCGACCCAGGAGTCCCTGAAAAACGCGAATACCGTTGAGCAGGACATCGCAATAGACAATACCGCCTTTAAAGGAAAACCTCTCAACCTTCCCGCCATTGGCAAGAATGAGATCATTTCCCCGCAAGAGATCAAAATCCGCATGGACGCTTTGAAGGCGCTTTCGCAATACACCTCGAATTTGGCGGAACTGGCCGGGGGAAAAGCAGGATCTACGGTAGGGGCTAACACCCAGAAGCTCAGCGATTCCTTGAAGACTCTTGCAAACGATGCTAAGAGTCTGCCTGCCAGCAAGGCGAACTTTATCCATAATCCCAAATTTTCCGGCCTGGCAGGCGCGGCAGCCAGCGCCATCGGCAGTGTTGCCCAGTTGGTTGTCGAACACAAGGCAAGACGCGCGATCGAAAATTCAGTTGTGGCGAACGATGCGGCCGTTACAAATCTAATTCAACAGATCGGAATCGATGCTCACCAATCGTATGTCCGGCAGAGTGACGCGGTCGGGAATTACGGCGACCAACTGTCGAAGGACTACCAAAAGGTGCTGGCGCGGGGTCCTGATCCGATTTTGCTCCTCTATTTTGCGAAAACCGTCAAGAGCTATCGGACGGAAGAAGCGCAACTGGCTCTGGCCGATCCTCAGCCCGCAATTAATAAGATGGAGAAGGCTCACGAAGCGCTCGTTGCCTATGTAAAGTCTGACAGGGATCCCCAAACCCTTGCGCAGTTGACAACAGCCGTACAAAACTTCGTGGCTGCAGCAACGCCACTGGGACAAGCTGTTGAGAATCTAGTCAGCACCAGCCAAAACCTATAACGGAGGCCCCCCTTGACTCTCATTGAACTGGCAACGACGATCGGCGACATTCTCACTGAAATTGACACCCGGCTCCAGACTCCCGGGCTATCGGATGCAGATTGGCAGACGCTGTACGCGCTCCGCAAACACCTTGATGACCAGCAGCGCGCTCTCATCGAAGAGAACATCAAGGAAGAGGATGCGACATTCCAAGCGCTTACCTCGAAGATCAGTGATGCCAGTAATAAGCTTGCGAGCATCATCAGCGACCTCACGAAAGTTGGGAACGTGATCAGCACCGTATCTCAAATTGCGGCTGATGTTGACCAGGTCTTGAAGTTGGTTGCCGCGGCGTAGTTTGCCGCGCGCGTCCGCTTGGAGGTTGGAGCTGACGCGACCATGTCAAGTAGGCGGAGGCGACGGGCTGTGGCCTCCCAACTGAGGAGAAACACCATGAACACCCTTAGCAGCTTCCTGACCATCATGGTGGCGCTCAGCATGGCCACCGAGCGTGTTACCGAGGCCATCAAGGGATTTCCGCTCTTGTCGCTCTTTCTCGCTCAAGAGCAGAAGGTCGCCTGGCAGGAGGAGGCGCGCAAGGCTGCGATCCATATCATCGCGATTGGCGTCGGGACGGCGTTCGCTTACACCATCCAGGAGCCGATTGCCTCATTGCTCAATCTGGGCGGCCCTCTCACACATCCCTGGGGACTCTGGCTGCTGCTGGGTGGCTTGGCCAGCGGCGGTTCGGGCATCTGGAACAGCACGCTTGACCTGGTTCGCGCCATCAAGCAGCAAAAGGAAACGGCCTTACAGCAGGCAAAGAAGGCGGCCGATATCGGATAACAGTGATTAGAGCCCGCGCTCCATGACCGGCGGCCCCGGCATGGCTAGCAAATGAGGACAACGTGAAAACATTCGCCGAGGTTTTATCCCACGAGAAAGTTCCCTACCTGGTCACGATCTTCTTTGCCGCATTGGGCTGGGTGGTAACCTACACGGTGGGACGCGTGGATGCGACTCCCACGGTCATGTACAAGACGTGCTATCAAACCTGCAAAAACCAAAAGACCGCGAGCGTGGAAATTGAAAACATTAGCCGGGATAAAGTTTTCAACAATTTGGAAATCGGTTTTTTCGCTGAAAATAAGTCCGACAAATACACTCGCTATTGGTGGGAGGCAGATGCGCCTGCATGGAAAGGCCAACAGCAACCAGCATCGAATGGCAGTACGCTTTCTCTAACCATCGCGAAACTGCAACCGGGTTGGCGCATTACTCTCGGCGCCGCCTATGAAGGACCTGAAGCTCCCACGTTCCGACTCATCAGTTCCGACGATACCGTTCGCTTGGTTAAACCGAGCCCGGAGACCTTTTTTGTTCAGCACGAATTTGGCGTGATCTTTAGCATGCTGGGCTTGTACTTAGTGATCATCGGGTTGGTTCTCTTTGACATCTCCTAGCAGTTTGTTGAAAAATACGTGCCACCTGTCATTCGAGGAGCCGCAGGCGACGAGGACTCCCGTAAGCGTTCCGATTTCAGAGCGAGATTCCTCGCTGCGCTCGAAATGACAAGGTTCCGAAACTCTTTTCAACAAACTGCTAGACATCTTAGGGAGCGTGAAACGGGCCAAGCTCGCAGATGGAGGCAAAAAGCAATGAACCGGCAGTGCGTCAAACGCATCTCAATCTTTTCAGGGGCGATACTCCTGTTCTGTGGCTTTGCCGCTTTGAGCCTCCATGGCCAGGGAGATTCGCGGCTTGAGATAAAGGTCATCGATCACCATTCCGGCCATGGCGTGAAGAGTTCCGTATCCCTTATTGAGCCCAACGGCCAGAAACTGCATTTGGCGAACACCTCCGCGGAGGGCGTCGCAGACGTCCAGCACACTTGCATCCAGGGTGAGCAAATTCTTGCCACGCCGCTTGACCTTGACTACACGGAGTCCCAGACGGTCGACTGCGGGACGCCACTGACTCTCGATGTCTCCTGGGGACCCGGTTTCTCCAAACTCGAAAGGATTGCGAACAAAGCACATAACAACGGGAAATATGCAGTCGCAGCGCTCGCCTACAACGATCTGGCCGCGCGAGCGCGAGCTCGGGCTGATGATTCGAAGAAGGCCCAGTCCTATAGTGTGCTTACGTATGAGAATGCCGCCAAGGCATTGAATGTGGAAACCGCAGTGGTAAACGATCCGCAGCAGGGGAAAGACGTGATGTCCCCCATGCTCCGCCAGCAGGTGGTGGCCTTCCAGAAGTCCTCGCAAATAAAAGCGAATGGGCAGCTCAATTACCGCACGCTGACAAAGCTGTCGGGAGTGACTCTGAACGAAATCCTTGCCTCGGCTCCCCTGGCGATTCGAAGCAAATAGATACAGGCGCGGAACTTCAACTCCACGTTACGGTGGTGTTGTAACGGCGAACTGCGTTCACCGGCGGTCCTTATAAAACCCGCCGCTGCGTCACCCCAAAAGCCGCGAATCTAAAGATCCACGCTACAGCGCAACGCGATTTCAGATTGGAAACCGCAGATCGAAAATTGCGCAATTCGTAATTCAATTCCACCGGAAGAGGGTTAAGCCTCCCCGCCGCCTCCTGCGAACCAACCGGACACTTGAAGCGCCAACGACAGCCGGCGATCTTCCCCTTGACATTCTATAGGAGTGGCGTTAGGCTCTTCTTGTCGAGCGTCTAGGGAACGCAGCCGTGGCGCGCCAAGCCCGGCTGATCCGCGATTCCCTTCCCGCGCTCGAAGGAGCCCATGGACATTCCGCGCAAAATCGATCTTCGCAAGCGGCGCCTCACACAGAACGCGGGACGTTCTGCAAGTTCGCTCATCCGTCTGCAAAGGACCCGAGAAAAAATGGAAAACAAAAGGCTGGTGGCGGCGGCTGTGCTGGTGCTTGGATTGGCGCTCTTGTTGCCTGTTACGGCTCTGGCGGCGCAAAAAGCTGCCAAGCATTCTTCCAAGCCAGCCGAAGCCACGCTATACGATTACACGCGCAGTTCAAGCTTTCCGGACATCCTCGCGCCCTATTCGCTGCCCTTTGTTCCCAGGACAAGGCTGGCCAATTCATCTCTGCTCGACGAACTGATCAGAGGCAGCAAGCTGGACCTTTCGCTTGAAGACGCCATTGCACTGGCGATCGAGAATAATCTCGACATTGGCGTCGCGCGTTACGACCTGCCGATTGCGCAAACGGACCTGCTGCGCGCCAAGGCCGGCGGAGCGGCGCGCGGCGTGGCCGGGGCCACCATATCGCAGACGCTTTTTGGAGGGGCTCTCGGCACCGGCGTGGGAGGCGGTGGTGGTGCGGGCGGCGGCGGGGCGGGCGGCGCTTTGGGAGGCGGCATGCCGAGCGTCGGAGGCGCCAGTTGCTGCGACCCCCACGTGAGCGTCCAGTACGCCTGGGGCTACACGGTGACGCCTTTGAATTACCTGGCCCTTACCGGCGTTCCCGTAGTCAGTGCGCACACAAGCTACACTTCAGCCACCTATGGGCAGGGCTTTTTGACGGGCACGAGCGTGGTCTTCAGAATGTTCAGCTCCCGGCAGACCACCAACTCCATAACACAATTGTTCAATCCGGATATCACGTCCAATTATACGGTCGGGATCACGCAAGATCTCTTAAGAGGCTTCGGGAAGCGCGCCAACGCCCGGTTTATCCGCATCGCCGAAAACGACCAGAAGTTTTCGAAGAGTGTTTTCCGCCAGAAGGTGATCGACACCGTAACCAAGGTCATTTCCACCTATTACGACCTGCTGGCCGATCAGGAAAACATCCATGTGGCCAAAGAGGCCTTGGGTTACGCACAGAAGCTCCTCGAAGACAACCAGGAAGAGAAGAAAATTGGCGCGGCGGCTCAGCTGGACGTCGCTCAGTCCGAACTCGACGTCGCCAACCGCCAGCAGGACCTGCTGACCGCCCAGAACACATTTGAACAGGACTCGCAAACGATGAAGTCGTTGATCTCAAGGAGCTTCAACGGCCAGATTGCCGCCGTGGACGTCAACCCCGTCGATCACCTGCCAAACCCGCATCCGGACGATATCCCTACTCTTGCCGAGGCGCTGCATGAAGGCGAAACGCACCGGCCGGAAATTGAACAAGCCATGGTGAATTTAGAAAATCAGCAGGTCACGATCAAGGCGACGCGCAATGAGCTGCTGCCTTCGCTCAACGCTTTTGCGGCCTATTCGCCACAAGGGCAGGAAGGAGCGTTTGGCCCGGCCTTCAGCCAGGTGTTTCACAACCGCTACCCCGGCTATGGCTACGGAATAAGTTTGTCGATCCCGATCCGCAACCGCCAGGCGCAGGCGGACGCGGCCCGCGCCTTGCTGGAACAGCGTCAGATGGAAATGAAGCTGCAACAGGCGCGCAATCAGATGGTCTGGGACGTAAGCAAGGCGGCAGCGCAGGTGCACCAGGCGCAAGGTGAACTACAGGCGGCTATCAAGGTCGCCGCATTGGCTCGGCAGACCTTTCAGATGACACACGACAAGTTTGCAGCGGGACGGGCCACGGTCCGGGAGGTGATCAACGCACAGACCCAGCTTGGCACCGCTGAAAACCAGGAGGTCCAAGCCAGAGCCCGTTATGCCAAGGCTCTAACTACGTTTGAGCAGGCCACGGGGACGCTCCTTAGCCGCAATAACATTGAGCTTTCTGACGCCGTGCGAGGCGCCGCTCCCCACCCTGCAAATATTCCCGGCGATGCGGGAAATCCATAGGAATAGCTTTCGGCGCAGCAGATTGGCGGAGGAAAATCATGGACATACAACGAGAAGGCGTGGCGCGGAGGCGGCGAATCCGCATGGCGGTTTACGCCGTGGTCGGCCTGATCATTGCCATCGCCGTCACCGTGGGCCTTTCAAAGCTCAAACCTGCTCCGCCTTCTGTGGATGCTTCAACCGTTTGGACGGACACCGTGAAGCGCGGGGACATGGACGTGCAGGTGCGCGGCCTGGGAACGCTGGTTCCCGTGCAAATCCAATGGATCCCGGCGGTGACCGAAGGCCGCGTGGAACGGCGGTTTCTGCTGCCCGGCGTCAAGGTCGCGCCGGATACCGCTCTGCTGCAGCTTTCCAACCCGCAGCTTCAGCAGGAGGCGCAGAACGCCCAGTGGACGATGAAGGCCGATGAAGCGGACCTTGTAAGCCTCAAGGCGAAGCTGAACAACGACCTGCTGAACGAGCAATCCACTTTAACCAACCTTCAGTCGGAATATCACCAGGCCCGCATGCAGGCCGAGGTCGATGCTCATCTGGCTGCGAAAGGCATTGTTTCCGACCTGACGGCGCAGCTTTCAAAGTCCAAAGCGGAGGGTCTGGCCTCGCAGGTCGAGATCGAAAAGAAGCGGGTGGAAACTCTCGCCGCCTCGTTCAATAGCCAGCTTGCCGCGCCCGAGGCCAAAGTCGAGCAGGACCGCGCGCTATACCAATTGAAAAAAGGGCAGGTCAACGACCTGCTGGTGCGCGCTGGATATTCCGGCATTCTGACGGATATTCCCGTGGAAGTGGGCCAGCAGGTGGCCGCGGGCGCGACGCTCGCCAAGGTGGTCGATCCCACCCAGCTTAAGGCACAGCTTCAGATTGCCGAAACGCAGGCCAAGGATATCCAGCTCGGCCAGCGCGCCCAAATCGACACGCACAACGGCATCGTGCCGGGCAAGGTGGTGCGCATCGATCCGGCGGTGGTCAATGGGACGGTCACCGTGGACGTGGCGCTCAGCGGCAAACTGCCTGAAGGAGCGCGGCCGGACCTGAGCGTTGACGGAACCATCGAGATTTCGCACCTCAGCAACGTTCTCTACGTGGGCCGCCCGGCTTTCGGCCAGGCTGACAGCACGGTGGGTTTATTCAAGCAGACTGACGGCGGCAGAGAAGCTGAGCGGGTCCAGGTAAAACTGGGTGAAGTGTCGGTGAATCAAGTTCAGGTGCTGGAGGGCCTGAACGTGGGAGATAAGGTCATTCTTTCAGACATGTCACGCTGGGACGGCTTTGATCGCATCCGGCTGAATTAAATTATGAAGTCGGAGTGATGAGTTTTGCGATTTGAAATTTGAAATTACGAAGTCTAAATTGTAGCGGCGGTGTCCCCACCGCCCATTACTGTAGCGGTGATCGACGGTGGCCACTAGTCACCTGAGCGCCGGTTTTTGACGGGAGAACAACCGGCGAACGCAGTTCGCGGCTAAAGCGGTAACGCGGAGGCAACGATGTTCAACCCGCGAGCATTATTTTGGGACAACGATTGACGTAGGGGAGGGTTTATCCCTCCCGCGCTGACGACGAGAGGAACGATTCCATGCGCTGGTTCAACAAACTTCGCACATTGTTTCGCAAGCCGAAGATGGAGCAGGAACTCGACGACGAACTGCGTTTCCATCTCGAAAAGCAGATCGAGCAAAACATCGCGCAAGGCATGAGCGCGGAAGAAGCCCGCTACGCGGCGTTGCGACAGTTCGGCAACGTCGGCGCGATCAAAGAAGAATGCCGCGAAGCCTGGGGTACCCGTTTCATCAATGAACTCGCGCAAGATATTCGCTACGGACTGCGCCAGCTCCGCCGCAACCCTGGCTTCACGATTGTCGCCATTCTCACGCTTGCCCTCGGCATTGGGGCCAATACAGCCATTTTCAGCGTAGTGGACAGCCTGATTTTGCGCCCCTTGCCGGTGGACCATCCAGGCGAACTCGTTCGGATCTACTCCAAGACACCGCAGGTCTCCAGCAGCGGGATTTCGTACCCGGACTATAGCGATCTAAAAGAACAGGCTTCGGCATTCTCCGGATTTCTGGTTTGGGATCGTGGGGTCGAGTTCCTGAATTCCATGAATGAGTCAAGCCAGATTCTTGTGGACAGGGTTTCGCGTGACTACTTCACGACGCTCGGCGTTTCCGCCTTTCGAGGCCGGACATTCCTGTCACAAACGGATTCGGGGACAAGAGGAGAACCCACCGTAGTCATCAGCTATCGGCTTTGGAAGAACCGGCTGGGCGCGGCCTCTGACATTGTCGGCAAAACCATCAAGCTGACAGGTGTAGATATGCTGGTTGTGGGGATTGCGCCGCCGGGTTTTCTAGGTCTTGACCGCGTGACTCCTACCGACGCCTGGTTGCTGGCCAGCGAATCGTTCCAGCACATGATTTACCAGCGCGGTGCTCGCTATTTCGAGGCGATGGGTCGTCTCAAAAAGGGAGCGACGATTCCCCAAGCACGGGCTCAATTGGAGGCTATCGGTCATCGGCTTGCGGCCGCTTATCCGGCAACCAACAAGGCCACCACGTTTATGCTGGTCCCTGAGAACCGGACGATGCTCCAGGACATGTTGGCCTCCTTATTGTTCTTATTGTTGCCGGGCCTCGTGCTTTTGATCGCCTGCGCGAATGTGGCGGGGCTGTTACTGTCACGGGGAGAAGCGCGCCGACGTGAGTTGGCCATGCGCATGGCCTTGGGCGCAGGGCGAATGCGAGTTGCAAGGCAACTCATGACGGAAGGATTCCTGCTTTCAATCATCGGAGCAGGATTGGGGCTCCTTCTGACGCGATGGCTCATTGAAGTGGAGGCCTCAATTATGCCCCTCGCCCCGTTTCAAATCGGGCCGATATTGAAGATGGATGGGACTTTGTTTGTATTCACGCTTCTAGTCGCTGTGGCAGCGACCGTGGTCTTCTCGCTTGCGCCGGCACTTCAGGCCCTGAAGACGGAGCCTTTCCCAACTCTGAAAGGAGAAGCTGTTCCCTCGCAGAAGATGGGCGGGAGAATTCACCTGCGCAGTTTGCTAGTAACAGGCCAGATTGCCGTGTCCGTCCTGCTGCTCAGCACCGCAATGCTCCTGCTCAGAAGCTTTGATTACACCCTCCACATCCCTCTTGGGTTCGACATCCACAAGAATCTGCTGGTCATAAACGTCTTTCAAAGCGATAGATTCAAGAATCAAGCAATGACTTTCCTGCCGGACCTTGCCGAAAAACTCCAGGGGCTGCCGGGGGTTAGGCGCGCGGCCTGTGCTCGCCGAATGCTATTGAGCAGCTCGGGAGGAGGAGCGAGCGTTCGCGTATCCATTCCGGGTACGGTCCTTCCGCAGGGACAGTCAAGCATGCCTGTCGGTTTCAACTCGGTTGGTCCGGGGTACTTCGAGACCGTGGGGACGCGGATCCTTTCAGGACGTGATTTCAGATCCAGCGATGGCCCTCACTCCCCAAAAGTGGCGATCGTCAGCGAAATGATGGCAAAGCGCTTCTGGCGAGGCGGCGACGCGATCGGACACAGCCTTACCATCGCAGGAGAGCATTATCAGATCGTGGGTATTGCCGAGAATGCCAGGACCAATCACGTCCATGAAGCCTACGAGCTTTACTTATATTTGCCTTTCGCCCAGAAACCGTCAAGTGAGGGTGCCTTGATTCTGGAAACGAATGGCAATCCAAGAGGGCTGGCCGGTGCCGCAAAAGCCGAAATCCGAAAGACTGATCCAGCCATCACGGTTTGGGAGGTCCAGACCTCGAAACAACTCCTGCATTATGCAACCTGGCAAGATGCCATGCTTATGAAGTTCTCCGGGGCGCTGGGCCTGCTGGGGATTTTCCTTGCCATGATCGGGTTGTACGGAGTTATTTCCTACGTTGTAACATGGCGAACTCATGAAATTGGTATCCGGATGGCGTTAGGGGCCCGCCCGAGGGACGTGCTGGCAAAAATCATGTGGCGTGGGTTGCTGCTGGTGGCGGTGGGAACGGCAATCGGAATTGCCGCTGCCACTGCGACGACCCGCCTTCTAGCAAGCAGCTTGTATGGAGTAACTCCCTATGATCCGTGGTCACTTATCTGCGCTATTCTCGCAGTGTCGGTGGTTTCGGTGCTCGCTTGCTACATTCCCGCCCGCCGCGCGGCCAAAGTCGATCCCATGGTAGCTCTGAGATACGAGTAAGGCGGTTGAGCGATTGAACAAATGCGAATGACGACAGGTAATGCATACATCTCGTTCTTGCGATGCGTGCAGGTCATGTAACCCCACATCGGGCGTGAAGCCCGGGACTATGCGGAGGCAACGATGGAAGGAAACGGAAACAGCCTGATCAAGCTGGAAGGCGTGAGCAAGGTGTTTACCACGGAGGAAGTGGAAACGCGGGCGCTTGATGGAATCAATCTTGAAATTTTCCCGAACGAATATCTTTCCGTCTCGGGCCCCTCGGGCTGCGGCAAGTCCACGCTGCTGTCGCTGATGGGCCTGCTCGATTCGCCCACCAGCGGCCGCTACTATCTCAAGTCGCGGCCTGTTGAGACGCTCGGCTTCAATGAGCGCGCGCGCATCCGCAACCGCGAAGTGGGCTTCATCTTCCAGAGCTTTAACCTGATCGGTGACCTGACCATCCAGGAGAACGTGGAGCTGCCGCTCACTTATCGCGGCATGCCGGCCGCCGAGCGCAAGCGGCGGGTGGTCGAATCGCTCGAAAAAGTGGGCATGATGCATCGTGAGAAGCACTATCCGGCTCAACTCTCGGGCGGCGAACAGCAGAGGGTGGCCGTGGCGCGGGCGCTGGCAGGCATGCCGGCTATCCTGTTGGCTGACGAGCCGACGGGCAATCTGGACTCCAAAAACGGCGAGGCGGTGATGGAGTTGCTCGATGAGCTGCACCGCCAGGGCTCGACCATCTGCATTGTGACGCACGACTCGCGCTTTTCCGCGCACGCCGAGCGCGTGGTCAGGCTGCTCGACGGGCACATTGTCGATGGCGGCGGAAACGCATCTGAAGAGGAACAAGCTATCACGGGAATAGGAGAAAGAGACGATGGGAAAATCGATTGATCTGTTACAGGGCACGCTGGACCTGCTGATCCTGAAGACGCTGGAGCTTGAACCGATGCACGGCTGGGGCATCGCGCAGCGCATCCAGCAAGTCTCCAAAGAGGTGCTGCAGGTGCAGCAGGGCTCGCTCTATCCGGCACTCTATCGCCTGGAGCAACAGGGTTGGATTGCGGCGGAATGGGGCGCTTCAGAAAACAACCGGCGCGCAAAATTCTACCGGCTTACCAACCGGGGCCGGAAACAGCTGGAGCGCGAAGTGAGCAACTGGACGCGCCTAGCCGCCGCCATCGCGCAAGTCCTGGAAACAGCATAATGAAGTTTGTTGCAGGGACGCTGCTGCGCCCTGTAGCGCGGAGGGAATTCTCTGTCCGTTGCGCCTTTCGGTCCGGCGGAAAAACGGCGGACGAGATGAACACACTTGAGCCCCACAGGCGGCTTCTCTCAAAACGGGACGAGGTTCCGCAGGAAGCTTAAGCAGCCAAGCGGCGGAACCGGCTGGCCACAATTTCAGCCAGCTCGGCGGCAGCAAGGGGCTTTTCCCGGTAATCGAATGCTCCCATCTGCATCGCTTCCAGATAGCAGTCGATGTCGCAACTGCGCGACAGGACAAGCGTGGGAATGTTGCGGTCCCGATTAAGAACCCGGACCAGGATGTCCCGGCCTTCAAAGGCCGCGCTCCCCTGACTGACGATCACCAGATCAAACTTTTCCCGCTCAAAGCGCTCCGCACCTGCCGCAAAAGAGGCGACCGCGGACACCGCGTAACCTTCGCCCTGAAGGATTGCGGTGTAGTGAAACAGATCGCTCATGTCGTCATCGACGAGAAGAATTTTGGGGTTCTTGCGCTGGGCCAGCCCAAGACCAGCTTGCCAAGTTGGGTCTGATTGGGACATGTTGGATTGCCTCCAGTTCGAATAGCCAACCCGTGGCAGCAATGGACGCTTTCTAGGTGTGAGAGATACGAAATTTAAACTAATTGCAATTACCCCTTGGCGCAGTGACGGCTGTCACCTTTGGCTGTGCGATTTGCCGTGGCCTCAAAATGGAGGCGCCCTGATACGTTGAGGCGTTGCCGTTTCCCGGTGGGATTCCGGCCTGGGGCTTCCGGAAATGGCAGTAGGCGACGCTAATCTCCTTCTCCCCGGCTGCCCAGAACAGGAGGTCCGGCAAACGCCGCGCCCGCGGCTTGCCTGGCAACCGGCAAGAGGCTAAAGTGATCCCGAGGAGGCTACCGCCATGATACGAACCAGGAAACAAGTCTTCCAAGGTGCGGTAACTTTGTCGACACTCCTCTTGGTCTTGCCCGCGGTCTATCCAGCCCAAGCGACAGAGGGTTCCAAGCTTTCTCCCGCTGCGCGGCAGGTGGCGCGCATTATCGGGGCGGAACCTCTGCTCGCGAGGCTTTCCTCTCTTAGCGCCGCGAAAGAGCCGGCTGCCGCCGGAGCCTCGCTGGAGGAGATGTCGCTCCACCAACAGATCACCGAGGCCGTGGTGGTGGCCTCGCTGGACGTTGATTACACGGTGGATCAAATCGACAACGAGCGCGCGCAAATCGTGGAGTTGCAGAGCATCATCCTGGCAAGGCGGCAACGAGCCATCGGCACCACCAATCTTGCCGCGCTGGCCATGGGAACCGGGCTCGGCGTTGTGAGCGGAGTCTTGCAGTTCAGCGATTCAACGAAGGGGGTCGGCAATGCCGTGGGATTTGCAGCCGGGGGACTTTCGGGCCTGCTTTCTTTTCACAGTCTGCGGCAGCAGCATAGCAGGGTCCGGAAAACGTGGGTACTCACGAGCATGCTTGAACCCTTCTTCAGCAAGCCGGCAGAGCACAGCATCTACCCGGCTGACATCTGGGCCTATTTGAACAGCGTTCCAGAGGGAGCAGGCTCCCAACCCAGCAAGAGGGAGCAACTGCTGGCGAAATGGAGCAAAGCCGGCCGGCTCCCGCCTCCTGCTTCTCCTCAGTTCAAGTCCAAGATTGCACTGGTGACGGACACAAATGCTGGAAATAGAAGGCTAAATATGGATATGTTATCGGAGCGCTCAGCGATGCTCGCAGATGTCCGCGCGGAAGTCTCCGCCATGAAACGCGTTCTGGCGGAGATCCTAAGCGAGGTCAGAACCTCCCGCTGACTTCACATCACAAGACCAGGCCCCGCCGCGCTAGGGGTCGAAAAGCGGGGCGGCCGCCGAATGATTAATTTCGCACTCGAGCATTTTGTATTGCAGGGCCCGCACGCTGATGTTCAACATCCGGGCCGCGTCTTTGCGGCTGCCTTTGGTCAACTCGAGAGCCCGTGCAATAGCTTCTTTTTCGGCGTCCTTTTTCAGCGAGCGGAGTTGCGATTTAAGGTCGCTCGGCGGAGCCCCGGCCGGATACGGCTCGGCACGAAGCAGGCGTCCCGCGCTGCCAATGGCGGTGCGCAACTGGTTGAGAGCCTGGTCTTCATTGCCACAAATGACGTAGCGGGCCACAAAGTTATCCAGTTCTCTGACGTTTCCGGGCCAGGGATGGAGCATGCAGGCTTCCAGCAGAACCGATGAAATGGGAAGCTGCGGCCGGCCAAGGCGCGCCGCCCAAATCCGCATAAAATGTTCGAGCAGCGGCAAAATGTCCTCCCGCCGCGCCCGGAGCGGCGGAATGTTGATGGTATAGGCGCTGACGCGGTAGAACAAGTCCTCGCGGAATTGCTTGGCCGCGATCGCCTGCTGGATGTTGACGTTGGTGGCGGCCAGAATGCGCACATCAACTCTTTTGGGAAACGGGCTGCCGAGCCTGGAAAACTCGCCGTCCTGAAGGATGTGCAGAAATTTTGCCTGAGGCGCAACAGGCATTTCCGCGATTTCGTCGAGGAGGATGGTGCCCTTCTGGCAGATTTCAAACTTGCCGGGTTTGGCGCGAAGGGCTCCCGTAAAGGCCCCGGCTTCGTGTCCAAAAAGCTCGCTCTCCAGCAATTCCGAAGGCAGCGCCGCGCAGTTGACCCGCATAAAGGTGCGGTGGGCCCGGCACGACGTTGAGTGAATAAGGCGGGCGACAACTTCTTTTCCGGTTCCGCTCTCCCCCAAAAGCAGAACGGGAATGTCCAGGTTCGCGATCTGGCGGACCTGGTCGATCACCTTCTGCATGGCGGGGCTGGCCGCCACAACCACCCGCTGCTCATCCTGCACGCTGCTCTCGGGTGAAAGGTCCTTCGACCCCGCGCCGAGCGGCGCCGAAGCAAAATCATGCTCGGGCGTACAAAACTCATCAAAGTCGGCTTGCTCCAGCCTGCCTGGTGTTGAACTAGCAAAGGCATTCATTGTTCCCCCCTCAAAACCTAAATGATGCCATGGGGTAAGCGCATTAAAGGAACGCGTCTGGAGTCTCCCGGATGAGTTACTTCAACTCCTCCTTCTTGCCTGGAGATATGAAAAAACCAACACATTTATGACCTGTCACCTGCACAGTATAGATGAAACAAAGATAGGTATGAGTTGCATGGGTGAGCTGTTTTTCCCGGTTCGCTGTGAACGATCCGCGCGTGGGGGCAAGTGGTTTTCGACTCGCCCAGTCCGAATGTGTGTGCAGGACCCGCGTTCGCGACATTTCCCCTCCAGAAATGTTGCTGTTTATATGCAATGGTATGATGCAAGCTGCGAAACCGCAATGGGGTGATTCCAGTATTTAGCCTGATCAAATACCGGAAGAAAAAACGGCAAAGTGTGAAGGGCCCCCAGGGTGAAATACCATAAGGCGGGTTGAAGCAGTTGAGAGAATACTATGGGTTGGGGTCGTAATAATAGAATTCTTAGGATCAATTCCCGCAGTCTATTCATTCCCAAGCATATGTTCCATCGAGTGCCGGGAAGAACCAGCGGGGCTCAGGTAAATACCTCCCCTTGAGACCTCACGGACGGCTTGGGCAAGGTCGGACGCGGCTCTGGTCTTCAGGACGTAACCACGAACTCCCGCCTGGAGCGCGGCGCGCTTGTACTGGTTTTCAGCATGCAGACTGAGAAGAATGATTCTGGCTTTTTGATTCCAAATGAGAATTTCCTTGGCAGCTTTGAGGCCTGCGGAAAACTTGCCAGCGGCATCGAGGATGGCAATATCGGGCATGAAGTGTTTGACCAGGCGGACCGCGTTCCGGTTGTCCGTCACCTCGGCAATCATGTGGAATCCCTGGCTGGAAAGCAAATGGGACAGTTCTCTGAGCGCTTTCGGAAAGGCTTCAGTCAGGAGCACCTGCACGGGTGTTCCATCAACCAGACCGGAAACGCCTGCACTGACAGCTTCGCACATAGGGCCTCCCCAAACGCCCCGTCCCATTCGGAGCGGCTTTCTGTCTGGAATCGTCAAGGCACTACAATTTGCCAGTGCAGATGTGGCAGGAAGTTCGTTGAGACGAGTATCATCGTATTGGCAGCCTGGCACCTGAGGTCTTCCTGATCCGATGGACATTTGCATTCCCAGCGCGCCACGGTGAAGAGCGCGCGTCGAAGGCCACATTGCCCACCCGCAAGGGCCCCTGGCTGACTCTGCGGAGTTTAAGTTGCGGGCGGGAGGTTGTCAATCGAGTGAACACCTGATGCGACGGCCCCAAAAGACCTGTAGAGAGAAATTCAACCCGAGGCGGCGGCAAAGTTGCGGGGTTTTATTTCAGGCTTGAATGACGCCTTTGCGGATGGCATAGCGAACCAGACCGGCGGTTTCATGGATGTCGAGTTTCTCCATGATCCGGGTGCGGTGTGACTCGGCGGTCTTAAAGCTTACACCCAGCAGGTTGGCAACTTCCTTGGTGGTCTTTCCCTCCGCTACCAATTGCAGGACCTGGAGTTCCCTGGGCGTAAGGTTTTCCTGCGGCGCCAATTCATCTTTGGTGAGATAGGCTTCAACCACCGCCTGGGAAATGCCCGAGCTCAAGTAGGTCAGCCCGCTGTTGACATCCGCGATGGCCTGGATCAGGTCGGCGGCGGCGCGCGTTTTCAAAACGTACCCGCGAATGCCCGCGCGCATGGCCTGCAAAACATACTGGCGTTCGGTATGAACCGTCAAAAGGACGACGCGAATTTTGTTTCCGGAAGCTTTGCGAATTTCCTCGGCCGCCACAATGCCGTTGAGGATCGGCATGGAGAGATCGAGGACGGCGACATCAGGCGCAAACTCCCGCGCCATGGAGATGGCTTCCTGCCCGTTCGAAGCCTCGCAAATGACTTTGAACCCTTCTTCTTCAAGGAGGGCCTTCAATCCTTGACGAACAATCTGATGGTCATCAGCCAGCAAGATTTTGAGCGGCATCGCGGCTCTCTAAGGGCACGGCAATCAGAACTTCCGTTCCCTGGTTGGGACTGGACGTAATGACACAAGTCCCACCCACGAACTTAAGCCGTTCCCTCATATTAATCAAGCCGAATCCGCGCTCCGTGTTGCCGGTCAAGGCGGTGCGGAGGTCGAAGCCAATTCCGTTGTCGCGAACCTGGCAGATGAACTCCCCTGCCTGTTGCTTGAGGGTCACGTTGATCGAGGTCGCTTTGGCGTGCTTACTGGCGTTCATCAGAGCCTCTTGCATCACCCGGTAAAGGACTTCCTCAATGTGCGCCGGCAGGCGGCCGACGCCGTCCGCCTCAATCACAATGGGAACCCCGGTCCGCGCTGAGATCCCCTGGCTCAGGAATTCAATGGCCGGCTCCAATCCCAAATCATCCAGGATGGTGGGCCGAAGCTCATGCGAGAGCCTCCGCAATTGATCCTCAATTTCGTCGAGAAGCCCCTGGATTCCCCGCACCCGCTCGCCTTGCGCGGCAGGCAAGTCCCGGGCGACGGACTCCAAGGCAATATGAACGGAAGCGAGAAGCTGCCCCGCCTCATCATGAAGCGCGTGCGCGATGCGCTTGGCTTCCTGCTCCAGAGCTTCCGTCAGGTGGCGCAGCGACTCCTGGGCCCGCTTCCTTTCCGCAATGTCGCGGGCAATCGCCTGAATACCGAAGGGCTTCTCTTCACGGTAAACCAGCTGGCAACTGATCTCCACCGGAATCCGCCGGCCATCCCTCGTTAATAAATCCAGTTCACAGGGGCCGGGAGCTTCCCCCATCACCCGGCGGTCCAACATCTGGAAAGCGGCCTCCTGGGACTCCGGGGCGCACATCTCGCCGAAGTTCATCCGTCTTGCCGCTTCTCGCGCATACCCTGTTACCTGCTCGCCCGCCCGGTTAATTGAAATGAAATTCCCCATCAAATCGGTCGTGAAAATAATGTCGTTGGCGTTCTCGAACAACTCCCGATAGCGCTCCTCGCTCATGCGCAGAGCCTCATTGGCCTCGACATAACCGAGATAAGTAATCTCAAAAGGCATCAGGCATTCGTCGAGAAACGCCTCGGAGGATTTCACCAGGTGCTTGCGGTCCTGCGGCTGCAGGATCGGCGCCTCTCTCTCTTCGCCGTCTCCGCCGGGTGCCCGAAAGTCCTCGCCCTGCTCTTCCGGAACCAGCAGAGGGAGCAGACTCTTGATCAAAGCGTCATGATGGATGGTAACCATTTCCGTAACACATAACCCGTTGGAAATGGCCTGCCGTCCGATCTCGTACGCCTCTTGCAGCGATTGTTCGCCGGACTCCCGCAGATATTGCTTGAGCGCCGCGCTATACCGGTCCGCCAGTTCGTCTTTGATGGAGGGTTTATAGATCTGAGGACCCGAGGAGACTTTGGCGACTCCCCTGGTTCTGGCGGTCGTGCTGCGAGCCATGCGTATCCCCCATATTCGGTTTTTGCTTTCCGGCTCTATGCTCACGTTAACCTCGCGATGCCGCGCGGCCCGGCTTCCGGCGATCGGGAAGCGGCCGCAAACCCATGGCCGGCTCAGGAAGGGCTGCTTCGCCATTCCATGAATGAGGGTCTATCCCGCCTTAGATCGGTCCCATCTTACGGATAAATGCTTTAGACTGGCCTTTGCTCATCCCCCTAAATGCCACGTCAGGCGCTGGCGGGAGCATTGGCACTCTCTTGAGTTTCGTCCTGAAGGTGGAGTTAAGCGCCCACACCCTGGAACCGGGTGAGAATCATAAGACGCCACACGTCACCTCCCCACTTTTGTATGCTCAACGATTAACATAAAAAAGTTGCAACAACAAGTGCGTCCGCAAGCAATATCCGAGAGATAACCTTCCCCGGACGCCACCGATGGAGCGGGTCCAAAGACTACATCAGCCGTTCCGTCGAGGACTCCGGATCAGGAAGGCCGTCGGCCAGCTCCGTCCGCGGGATCTGCAACTGGTTCATCAAACGGTGCAAGTAGCTGCGCGTAACCCCAAGCGTCCGGGCAACTTCGGTTTTGCGCCCGCCGCACTCGCGGAACGTCCTTAAAATGAGCCGCCTTTTGAAATCCCGCACAGCCTCTTCGTAGGAGCGGCCCGGCGTCGCCGGGTCAAACGCGTCACACAGATTCTTTGGCAGGTGCCATAGCTCAACGGTTGCGCCTTCAGCCATGACCACCGCCCGCTGAACAGCATTTTCCAGTTCACGGACGTTTCCCGGCCAGGAGAATTCCTCGAGGGCGCGCATCGCAACAGGAGAAAACCCCTTGAGTTCCTTCTGGAATTGCTCGCCGTAGTAGGACAAAAAGTGGTGGGCCAAAAGCGGGATATCTTCACGCCGCTCCCAGAGAGCAGGAAGGTGAATCTCCACAACGTTCAAGCGATAGTAAAGGTCCGCGCGGAAGCCACCCTGTAGCGACAGGCTCTCCAACTGGCGATGAGTCGCGCAGATGACCCGAACGTTCGTCGTGATCGAAGCATCGCCACCCAGCCGCTCAAACGTCCGCTCCTGCAAGACGCGCAGAAGCTTGGCTTGCAGGCCCAAAGCCAGATCTCCAATCTCGTCAAAAAACAGGGTGCCGCCCTCCGCTTGCTCAAAGCGCCCTTGGCGCAGAGCGACGGCGCCCGTAAAGGCTCCTTTTTCGTGGCCGAAGAGTTCATCCTCAATCAGCGTCTCCGGCAAGTTCGCGCATGAAAAACCCACAAAGGGGCCCGAACAGCGGGGGCTCAGGTCGTGAATGGCGCGCGCCAGCAATTCCTTGCCGGTCCCGGTTTCGCCGGTAATCAGCACGCTGACGTCACAGGTTGCCAGTTTCCGCGCCAGATCAAAGGTCTGGGCCATTACATTCGTGAAACCGATCAGGTCTCCGAAGCGGCCGGGTGGAAGCGGGGGGCTGCGCAGAAGGGACAATTCCAATTCGGACTGGTGGGCCCGGTGCGCGCGCCGGAGCAACTGCCGAAGCTCCGCGGTAGCCGGCGGGCTCGCCAGAGTGTCGAACACGCCCTTTCCGGTCAGCAGGCGCGCCAGGTCGTCGTCCCCGTAGGCGACGATGGCGATGATCGGAATATGAGGAACAGTCTGCTTAAAGGTCTCCATCAGGCACAATCCGCGGGTGATCGCCGAGCTATTCCCGACTTCACTGAGATCAACTAAAATCACGTCGCACTCGTGCCCATCATTCCGCACGTTCGAGAAGTCATGGAGGTTGCAAGAACGGACCAAAAAGTCAGGACCCAGCGCCCGGGTGATCAACTCGCTAAAACCGGGGTCCGCACTGTAGAACATTGTGCGAACAATTTCATCATGCATTTCTCAAAAGCCTCCGGCCGAACCTTTCAACAACCTTTTAGGCCGCCATCCCATCAAGCGCCGCACGGTTTCGAATTTTCAAAGCAACCCTCCTAACACTAGGTTGCCGCATTCGAGCCGCCGGCCCGCGGACTCCTGTTCCCTTGGCGGTTTCCACTTGGAAACGTGGTTTTGCACTCTTCCGGTGAAGTGGGCGACGACCATCCGTGCAACTCTGCGCGCTGGCATTCCTTGAGCATTCGAGTAGCCAAATCGTTCCGCTCGGTCGTTCGAAGGCTTGAAAGACGTTCACTGTCCGCCGCGGGTGACGCTCGCTTTCACTCCGCAGTTGCAACTCGTTGTAGCCATGTAACGATTTGTTGCAAAGTTGATCCAAAACATTGCAACGTGACCGCCGTCCGAATGCGCAGAGCTTTTCACTACCGGCAATAAAAGGGTCCGCGACCAATAGGATGGCCGATTGAACGCCTGAAAACGAATTGCCAACTGGCGAATGACGCTGCTGCCGGCAGCGGGTGCATGACAATTCATGCGCATGCACAACTTTGCGTGCGCACGCGGCCCCGGGCGCTCCCGATTGAAGGAGGCTGACTCCGCTTTTTTCGGGAACATTAACAAACTCTAACTTGCTGTAAAACGAGGGTTCTGGGAAATCCTTCAACCCTCCCTGACACCTGCGCAAGGCTTCGGTGAATACTTTGGCGCGCAATGTGCGAGAGGAGAGTTGTGCCAGCCTCTGCGGGCATGCTTTGAAGTTGGCGATGAGTTTGATTGCTCGGAATTTGGGGCCGAAAAAACCACGCCCCGTACAACGGCCGCCAGGAAACTCAGAGCAGGAAGGACTCGGGGCGCCGACAAGATGTGGACTCAAGTTTTCTCAGAAAGAGAGCACGGAATGGAATCCATGATCAATAAACTGGATGGCAGTTTAATTTCCTGCCAGGATCCTCCTCCCCGTGCCGTAATCTTCGGTCAATCCGAGCCCATGAAGCTTGTGCAGCACGTCGTGGATAAGGTTGCCGGAACCAACGCACCCATCCTGATCTTGGGGGAAAAGGGCACGGGAAAGGAGGTCCTGGCGCGGCATATCCATTGCCAGCATCCGGGACCCGATGCGCCCTTTTTCAAGGTGAGCCCACCCATTCCCAAGGGCAACAGCCTCGACGAAGTGGCCTTGAGGGTTGAGGAAGAAAGCATTGGAGACCAGCTCCGCTTCGATCTGCATCAGAAACCGCTCCTCCGCTTGAGCACTTTGTTTGTCGAGGAAGTCGCCGCCCTCAACCTGAACCTGCAAGCCCAGCTGTTCCAGTTGATCCAGGGGTCGAGGTCCTTCGTTTTGGGCGGGGCCAAAGACATTCCCATCACCCTCCGCGTGATCTGCGCAAGCAGCCACGATCTGGAGCAGGAAGTGGCGGCTGGAAAGTTTCGAGAAGATTTACTTTCATCGCTCAGCATCGTCAAGCTTTCACTGCCGCCGCTGCGCGAACGCAAAATGGACATTCCTCAACTGACTCACTATTTCTGGCAGGTTTATAACAGGAAGTTCGGTTGCCAGGCGGAAGCACCTGCTCCACTTCTGAACGATCGACTCCAGCAACATGCTTGGCCGGGAAATATTCGAGAGTTGGAGAACGCGGTGAAGCGCTACGTTGTTTTGGGTACGGAAGAAATCATCAGCAGCGAACATCCTCTCGAACCGGAAGAGGCCCTGACGCTCGAACCGTCTCCCCATCAACCGATTTCGTTAAAGCAGTTAACCCGGGAAGCATCTCACGAACTGGAAAGCAAGATCATCCTCAGGACATTGCAGAAAACCCAATGGAATCGCAAGCAGGCGGCGCGAGCTCTGAACATCAGCTACCGGGCGCTGCTCTACAAAATCAAGGAAGCCGGATTGCCGCCCAAGAAGAGGCGCAAGGCCGCGAGCGAGAGCAGCACGGAAGAGAGGCCGTACAAGGACAACAATGGGTCAAAACAAGATGCGGCATGATCACGTGTTACTTCCAGAAAGCTCCGGGATGGCGGCCGGGATTGATAGCTCCCGGGCTGTGCTTGATTTCGGACTTAGGACTAAAGAAGGCCGAGTGCGCAGCGGGGTTGTGAGGCACGACAACTAACTACCCGGCAAGCGGCGCACCTCTGGCACTGGGGCTGCCTGGCCGTTGCGATCCATCTCGAGGCAAGGAAATACGGAGATCAGCTCCGGCCACAGAAATGGCAGCCAAGGATTAGGAAGGAAGCATCTCTCTCCCAACCGGGTTTGAAGAAGGGCCGAAACCGAGCGCCTTATTTGCCTCCCCGGTGCAAGAGAAACCTGCCAACCAGCCGCCTGCCGCTTTGAGCACGATGCGGATGGCTGGCGAAAAGGGTTTGCAAAAGGCCTCCATGTAGGTCAGAGGGCGGAGCTTTATGCCGATTGAAGAAGCGCGCATCAGAATCGGAGAAACGAAGCAGGATCGCTACTGGTACGCTTTGTACACTCGGCACCAGCATGAGAAAACTGCGTCGGACATCTTGACGGCCAAAGGGTTCGAGGTGTTTCTGCCGTTATACCCCGCCGTTCACCAGTGGAAAGACCGCGCCAAGAAACTTTCTCTGCCCTTGTTTCCCTGTTACGTCTTTATCCACACCAACCTCGAGCGACAACTGCACATCCTGACCACGCCGGGAGTCCATGCCTTTGTGGGAACTGAAGGCCGCGCCGCTCGCATCCCCGGCGACCAGATCGAAGGGATCCGGCGGACCCTTGAGAGTCTCTTGCACGTCGAGCCGCATCCGTTCCTCCGCACCGGCGACTGGGTAAGAGTCAAGTCGGGCCCGCTCGAAGGCGTTGAAGGCATCCTGGTTCGCAAGACCAACCGGTACCGGCTGGTTCTTTCCGTCGAGATGCTTGAGAAGTCCGTTGCGGTGGAGCTTGACCCGGAAGTTGTCGAGCGATCGAGACCGGGAAACAGCGCAACCCGTGACGGGGCCCGTGCGGAGGTTCGGCGGAAACAACGTGGATATTTACAAGGTTTTTCGGCGAGTGGAGGGAGATAATCATGGCCCGAATATGGTTTTATCTAGGAATCTTTATAACTCTGATGCCAGCGGCACTTCTGGCCCAATCTGCGGCTCCAACCAAGCAAGTGGACTTACCCGCAGGTTTTAGCAGTTCCAAAATCCAAACCACTGACAAGTGGAACGCCCGCCTCCAGGAACTGGTCCATTCTGCGGTGTCCAAGTCCAAAGACGCGCCGTCTCCGGGTGACTACCGGATCGGGCCGAACGACTTGTTAAACATTACGGTTCTTGACGCGCCGGAACTGAGCCATCCCGCCCGGGTCACCGCCGATGGCGACGTCTCGATCCCGCTGCTGGGAACCATCAAGGCGGCCGGATTGACACCGCGGGAATTCGAGTTGGTCCTGCAAGCCCTGCTCCGCCGCACCTACATGAAGAATCCCCAAGTGGCTGTTTCCGTCGCGGAGATGCAGAGCCACAGCCTTTCCGTCCTGGGGGCCGTCGTCAAACCCGGGGTGTTTCAAATCCGCGGCACGAAGACGCTGCTGGAAGTGTTGTCCATGGCGGGAGGACTTGCCCCTGACGCGGGAGACGCGGTGCTGGTGATGCGGGGAGCGAGCGCCGAATTTGTCAGCAACCAGGGAGAGCAGGTTCAGCGTGTAAAAGCGAAAGACGTTGCCTTGACGGACGGCGAGGGAGAAACGGCCACATCCGCAAACAATGGGAACACGATTGAGATCAGTCTGAAGCGCCTGCTGGATACCGGAGACCCCAAGTACAACGTCGCCGTCTACCCGGGCGACATCGTGAAGGTCAAAACCGCCGGCATCGTTTACGTCGTGGGCGACGTCAAGCAGCCCGGTGGGTTTCCCATAAAAGCAAATGAACATATTACGGTTTTGCAGGCGATCGCCCTGGGAGAAGGACTGGCCCCCACCGCGGCTAAAAGCCGCGCGACGATTATCCGTGTCGCCGAGAACGGAAATCAGATTCAACTGCCGGTCAATTTGGGCAAAATCCTGGAGGGGAAGTCTCCCGATCTTCCCCTCCGCCCCAAGGACATTCTCTTTGTTCCCAAGAGCGGCGCAAAGTCTGCCGGCCGCGCGGCTCTCGATACACTGTCAAGGTATGTCATCTGGCGAGGAATTCCGTAATTGTGAGCAAAAAGTTTTCAGGAGCGTGGAGACTCTGACATGACAGAAGAAAACAGGATTCAACCCTACAAGCCGGAAGGGCCCGGCGCCATCAGGCAATTTCCAGCCGTCCGCGGAGGATTGAACTCCATCCAGGCGGAGCAGGAACCGGACTTCCGAACCTTCCTGAGGGTCCTTCGGAATCGCCGCCGGACCATCATCGCCGTCCTCGCCACAGTGGTCTTTATTGCATTCGCGGTTTCGATGCTGATGAACCCTGTTTACGTTGCCGAGTCAACCCTTGAAATTGAAGGCGAGGCTCCGAATATCACAACCGTTCAACAGCTGATGAAACTCGATCCCGCATCCAACATCGACGTTGAGACGCAGCACGGAATTCTTAAGTCCGATACGCTGGCGCGGCGAGTGGTTGACCAGTTGCACCTCGCCCAGGTAAAGGAATTCAACCCCAACCTCCACAGCGGGCTCCGGGAAGAATGGAACTACGTCGTGGGTTGGTGGCGTGGAGTACCTTCGGGCGCGGGCGCTCAACCGGCAAATAACGAAGTGGACCCGAAAACCTACGAAAAGGTGTTGACCCGGTTTGAGGCAGGACTGAAAGTCACCCCGATAAGAGACAGCCGGCTCGTCAAAGTGAGCTATGAAAGCGGCGATCCCCTCTTGTCGGCCAGCATTGTGAATTCATTGGTTTCAAATTACCTCCAACTCCACCAGGAGGCCACCCGCAAGCTTTCAAAAGAGCTGTCCAACCAGTTGGCGAGCGCGAAGGCTGAACTGGAGCGGTCAGAACAGAGCACATTGCGATATGCGCGGCAGAATGGCCTGCTCTACCTACAAACCGGCAACGGCGCCTCCCAAGACATCGTCGACCAGCGCCTTCTGCAAATCCAACAGGAGCTGACAAAGGCCCAGGCCGACCGCTATCAAAAAGAGTCGGTTTACCAACTGGTCCAAAAGGGTGATTACGGTTCACTCCCAGGCGTTTTCCAGGATAAGCTTCTGCAGGATCTCACCGTTCAAGTCGCCGGCCTCAAGCGCCAGTACGCGCAGCTTTCGGCAACCTTTACTGATGATTATCCGAAAGTCCAACAGGTCAAGAGCCAGCTCGCCGCAGTCGAAACGGTCCTGACGCGTGAGCGCAAGCGCGCTGCGGAGAATATCACCAATAATTACCTTGCGGCCGTCCGCCATGAAACGCTGCTGGTGGGAGAATTCAACAAACAGAAATACGCGGCTGCGACGGTTGCGGAAAAATCCAGCCAGTACCACCTGCTCAAGAGAAATGCGGACACCGATAACCAACTGTATGAAAGCCTGCTGCAAAAGGTCAAAGAGGCCACGCTGGTGGCTCGGATCAAGGCCAACAATGTCAACGTGGTGGATGCGGCAGAGCCGCAGTATACTCCCGTTCGGCCAAAGCTTTGGCTCAACCTCGCTCTCGCCATGATCGTCGGTCTCGGCCTTGGCATCGGGGCCGCTTTCTTCCAGGACAACCTCGATACAAGCTTAAAGAGCGTCGAGGAGCTGGACCGCTTCCTGGACGTCCCTGCTCTGGCCATTATTCCTTCCGTCGATTCGATCTCGGGACCCGCCATCGGAGGGATCAACCACAACGGGAATGGGGGGCTGCTGCCGGCCGCATTCGATCCGGCGGCGCTGACAAAATCCGAAAGGCCGTGGTATCGAATCGACAAGCAGGTCCATCAAGATTACTCACCGCTCGTCGAAGCTTTCAGGAACCTCGGAACGTCGGTGATGTTGGAAGCCGAAAGTCGAAAAAAGTCATTGCGGACTCTCCTGATCACAAGCTCTCAGCCGGGTGAAGGCAAGACGACGGTATCGGTTAACCTGGCGATCACTCTCGCGCAACAGGGCCAGCGCGTCTTGTTGATTGACGCAGACATGCGCCGGCCTTGCGTGCACCGGGCGCTCGGATTCAGAAACATTCGCGGATTGTCCGGTTACCTCAAAGGGGTGACGGAATGGGCACCTTGCGTTTTGCCGGGCCTGGTCCCCGGCCTTGACATCCTTCCGGCCGGCCACCCGCCCACCAATCCGGTGGCTTTGCTCTCTTCTTCCCGGATCAAAACCTTGATCACCCAGGCTCTTGCGGAGTACGACCATGTGATCATTGACTCTCCTGCCCTGATGCTCAACCTGGCAGACGCCCGCATCCTTGCGGATCTGGTTGACGGGACCATCATGGTGATCCGCAGCGGACTGACCCCGCGGAATTTTGTGCGCAGGGCGCGGGGCCAACTGGGCAACGTGGTAGGAGCTGTCTTGAACAGCATCAACTTGCAGTCGCTTGGATACGGATACAGCGACTATTACGGCTATGGCTCCGAGAACATGGATAAGGCAGTCGGAGACAATGTGACTGTGCGGGTCGAAGCCCATAGCGACATGACCTAGGTTCTTCACTTTCTTTCGGATTGAAGGGGATAAACGCCTTGGGGGCTTCCGGGCGCAAGAGATGGCAAGCCTGAAACCCGAACGCCCCGTTCCCGCGGTCCAGGGCATATCCCCGATTCTCCTAACCACCAAGCACAAACCAACTCAACACTTGGGGACAGGTTCAAAACCCTCATCATTTCGTCCGCATTGAAACCGGCAAATGCGTATGAGGGTTCGCACCCCCGGTGAAAGCCGCTGCTGAGACATCCATCAAAAGAAAACGGTCGCCAGCCTGGGAGGGCCTGATGCATCGAGAACAGTCAACAGCAAGCGGCAAACCGCAAATCGACGTCGCGGTTCAGGAGTTGGTCCACGCCGTCCCGCCATCTGCGTTGGGACTCGCGGAACTGGAAGGGCAAGCGACCAGGAACGCTTCAGGCCATAGGAAAATCACCCTTTACTTGGCCTCGAACAGTGAGGGCATATGCGCACCCTAAGCATTTCCCACCCGTGGGCCGCGAGGACCCACACCACACCAAATGGCAGATGGGTCCGAACCGGCTTTATCCTGGCGGACGTCGTGTTTGTGTGGCTGAATGCCGCCATCGTTTACAGCTTCCGGTACGGCCCGGAATGGCTGGCAAGCCTGCTATGGCTGGACGGCACGAGCGCGGACATGCCGGCTTTTCACGTCCAGAAAACCTACGTGGCCTTCCTGCTTGTCTACGTTACGTTGATTCTATTCGCGATCGAGAGCCAGGATCTGTATCGGGTAGGCCAGGCCAGAACAAGATTGGACGAGTCGCTCGCGGTAACCAAGGCTGTGGGTTTGGCGACACTGCTCCTGACGGTCTTCATCTACCTTTCCGGTGTCAAGTCGATGTCCCGCCTGGTCGTGGTGTCCTGCGGGCTGCTCAACATCGCCACCCTCGCGGCCTGGAGGATATGGAGACGTGACGTCATCGAGCGGCGCGTGGCCAGCAACAACGGAGGAAGAAACGTCCTGATCATCGGCGCCGGCGAAGTGGGCCAGGAGCTGGCAAATTACCTGACGGCCCGCAAGGAGCTGGGGTTCGTTTTCAAAGGATTCCTCGACGGGAACCATTCGGGCGATCCCCGCGTGCTGGGACATACCGAGGACTTATCGCGGGTGTCCAGAGCGCAGTTTGTCGACGAAGTTTTCATAACCAATCCCGTCGAGCAGGAAGTGATGCGGACGGTCGCCATAGAGGCGCGCCGCAACCGGCTGGACGTCAAGCTCTTCCCGGAGCCCTACCCGGGGTTTGGCCTGCACGGTCCGCTCGAATATCTGGGCGACTTTCCGGTGATTGAGTTGCACCGGCAACCCATCCCCACGCTGGGCCTGTTTGCCAAAAGGCTGGTGGATATCTCTGCCGCGGCGGTGGGTTTGGCCTTGCTGTCACCGCTATTTGCGGTGATCGCTGTGGCCATCAAGCTGGATTCTCCCGGGCCGGTCTTCTACCGCGCCATCCGCATCGGCAAAAAAGGAAGAAAGTTCTCTTGCCTGAAGTTCCGCTCGATGGTGGCTGATGCCGATGCGAAAAAGGATCAACTGCGTCACTTGAACGAGCGGAGCGGTCCGATCTTCAAAATTTCCAACGATCCCCGGCTGACTCGCGCTGGGACCATTTTGAGGAAGTTCAGCTTGGACGAATTCCCGCAACTCTGGAACGTCCTTAAAGGCGACATGAGCCTTGTGGGCCCCCGGCCCCACCCGACCGATGACTTTGCACAGTATCAACTCGAACACCTCCGCCGGTTGGAGGTTACGCCCGGCATCACGGGCCTCTGGCAGGTCACGGCCCGCCGCGATCCATCGTTCGAAAAGAGCATGCGCCTTGACCTGGAGTACATCGAGAACTGGAACCTCTGGCTCGACATCAGGATTCTTCTCAAAACCATTCCGGCGGTATTCACCGGCAGCGGAGATTAAGATCCCGGTGACTTCTCTCGGAAAGCGCCTGACACAGCGTTTTCGCAAACAGACACTATTCCCACTGCAGCCGGCAAAGGACGTGGAAATCGCCGGCCCCCTGAAAAATCAATGACACCATCGAACGCGCGCGTTGAAGTTTCAACTGAGCAACCCGTGCTCTACAGCCACCAGGAGCGGGTCAACCAGCACTTCACAAATGATTCAGCTTTCTGGAGGAAGATCTATCATCAGCGCGATGTATTTGCTGCGGCACACCAGCTTCGCAGCGGCATCGCCCTTGAATGGATCGATGCGCTAGGCCTGCCGTTGGGATCGCGCGTGCTGGAGATCGGCTGCGGAGCAGGACTGATGACGCTGGCGCTCGCCAACCGCGGTTTTGCCGTCACAGCCATGGACGCCGTTCAGGCCATGCTCAATGAGACGGGCCGGCTCGTCGTGAGCACAGGAGTCGCAGCCAAAGTCAACACTGCTCTCGGCGACGTCCACCAACTATCGCTCAAAGACAATACCTTCGCCATGGTGATCGCCCTGGGCGTGCTTCCCTGGCTGCATTCTCCCGGTAGCGCATTGCAGGAAATGGCCCGCGTCCTGGAGCCAGGAGGCTGTTTGATCGTAAACGCCGACAACCGGTGGCGCATGAATTACTGCCTTGATCCGTTCCGTTTTCCTGCTTTGATGCCGGTGCGAAGAAGAATTCGCAGGACGCTTGAGCAACAAGGCCTCTGGAGGGAATTCCCCGCGAAGGCTCGCAGCCAGCCTCATTCCCTGCGCGAGTTTGACGCTATGCTGGCCGGCGCCGGACTTCGGAATGAAAGGCAAAAGACCTTGGGGTTCGGCCCCTTCACTTTCCTGAACTGCTCCCTGCTTCCGAATTCAGCAGGAATGAAAATCCATCAATGGATTCAATCGCTTGCCGACCATCAAGTCCCCGTCATTCGCTCAGCCGGAAGCCAGTACCTTGTGCTGGCTCGCAAAAGTTCAATGAAATCCGGAGTGGCCGAAGGGATGGAAGCGAGAGCACCATCGGCCCTTTCGGCTTGAGCCGAATGCGCGGAACTGCCATGAGCGAAATTTCACTGCGAACCGGCGTTTGGCACGAAGAACAGTGCATCACGTTGCGATTCCCTGAAACGTGGGATGTGAAAGTATTGTGGCCTAAGACGCCTCCCGCTCTTTCCTATTCACAGATCCGCCAGTCGCTGGAGCATCCCGTGGGGCAGGCGCCTTTCCACGAACTCTGCAGGAAAAAGTCGAACCCTCTGATTATCGTCGACGACCCAAACCGGCCGACGCCTGCGGCCCGCGTGCTGCCGTTCCTGTTGAGGCTATTTCGACAAAGAGGCATCAGCGCGAGCAGCGTCAGAATCTTAATCGCCACAGGCACCCACGCGGCACCGCTTCCGGCGACTGTCCTGAAGAAAATTGGGCCTGAGGCTTTTGCCACGTGCCGGGTTATGGTCCATGACGCCTATCAGGACCTGGCAAAGCTAGGCAGAACCTCTTTTGGAACTCCGGTCGAGGTCAACCGGGAGGTTCTCCGAAGCGACCTGGTAATCGGTATCGGCGGGATATACCCCAACCACACCGCCGGCTACGGTGGAGGCTCCAAGCTGGCATTAGGAGTTCTGGGATTCCGATCGATTCGGCACCTGCACTATGGCCATACGGCCGCAGGCTGGAGCAACAGCGGGCAGGAAACCTCCTTCCGTCAGGACCTCGACGAAATCTGCAAGGCGATTCGCCTCAACACAATGGTATCCCTGCAGGTGAATGCCGACCGGGAGGTCGTGCGCGTTGACTGCGGTGATCCCTTCCGTTATTACGATAACGCAGTGGCCTTTTGCCGCGACACCTTTGGCGTGCCCGGGCCAAGCAACGCAGACGTCGTGGTCTCGAATGCTTTCCCCAACGATTTGTCGCTCACGTTCGCTTCTATGAAGGGCATGATGCCGTTTTACCATTGTTCTCCTGGCGTCTCCCGAATCGCTATCGCATCGTGCAGCGAAGGCATCGGCGACCACGTACTCTACCCGCTCGTCGGGCGGCCATGGGTTTCGCGCCAATACCAATGGGCTCTGCGACTGGGAATCATGGGGCCTCAACAGGCCGCGCGGAAGCTTGCAGCCCGCATGGCTTGTGAAGTTCGCAGGCGAGTCGGAAGAACATACAAGGATGGCGGGAACGGTAGCGACGGGCATTCCGTCTGCCAAAATAAGTTGTGGCTCTATCGACCCGGGGAACATCTGGAGGACTTACCGCCAAGAATCGCGTCCATTCGGATTGTTAAGTCCTGGGATGAGATCCTGCGTGCTGTAACCATGGAACAAAACGGCAGAACGCGCATAAAAGCCCTTGTCTATCCATGCGCCCCCCTGCAGGCGGTGGGCGCACAGGCTGCGGTTCCAACTCAGAACCCGGCAGCGGAACGCGGGCTTTCGGATGAATCAGAAAGATGGTTTAAGGCCGCCAGGTAAGAGTCTGAAGCGTCGGCGTTGCAGCTCCGTATTGATGGCGGCGTTGATGCCGCCAGGCTTAACGAGGATCTTCAGTGCAAGTTGCAAATCATTTCAGAAAGGATGCAATTTCGCCGGGGAGTTTCCTTAACCAGCAGGAAGGGACCTTATTGTCCCCGCCCCAAAGACCCGGCCAGCCGGGCAGAATAAACTCACCCGCTATCCTTGCATCGGTCCTGATATGACATCCATCGCTGACACATCAACGCCCGTCGCAGTCTTGAGATCGGTTGGTTATGGAGGCCTGAACATCCTGCGGAGCCTCGGGCGGCTGCGGGTTCCCGTCTATAACATCGATCCGAACCCTTTCGCCCCCGCATTTGCCTCGAAGTACTGCCGGGGAAGATTTTGGGGAGATATCGAGCAATGGCCTGCCGAGCGGGCGCTCGATTACCTTTGGAAAATCAGGCAAAAGATCGGCAGGCCGTGCCTGCTGATTCCCACAACCGATGACACTTCAATTTTTGTGGCAGAAAACAGCGCGATTTTGAGGGAGTGGTTTATCTTTCCGCAATTGTCCGCGTCCAAAGTTCGTTCGCTGTCGAACAAGAAGCAAATGTATCAGGTGGCGAAGAACTTTCATATCCCAACGCCGGCAACGGTCTTCCCCGAGTCAAGACAAGATGTTCAGACATTCCTCCGCGATGCCGCCTTTCCCGTCATGCTCAAAGCCATCGACGGCGCGCGCCTCTGGAGGCGCACGGGACAAAAAATGGTGATCGTCCAGTCAGAAAGCGAGTTGCTCAAAAAGTACGACGAGATGGAAGACGCCGGGAATCCCAACCTCATGCTCCAGGAATATATTCCCGGAGGCGATGACGCCATCTGGATGTTCAACGGCTACTTCAACGAAAAGTCAGAATGCCTGGCCGCGTTCACGGGCAAGAAAATCCGCCAATACCCCATCCATAAAGGGGTTACCAGCCTGGGCGAGTGCGTGGCAAATCCCGTTATCACGAAAAAAACAGTGGAGTTTCTGAAGGCGTTCGGTTACCGCGGGATCGTGGACCTGGGCTACCGTTTTGACAGGCGCGACGGAAGCTATAAGATTTTGGATATTAACCCTCGGATCGGCGCCACTTTCCGGCTTTTTGTCGGCGATAACGGAATGGACGTCGCTCGAGCCCTCTACCTGAACTTAACGGGACAACCGGTCGCCTTTGGCGTTCCACATGAGGGCCGCAGGTGGATCGTGGAGGACTTTGACTTTGTCTCTTCAATCCGCTACCGGCTGGAGGGGACTCTGAGCTTGAAACAGTGGCTGGCCTCCCTGCGCGGAGTAGAGGAAGCGGCCTATTTTGCAGCCGACGATTTCCTTCCCGTGTTACCCATGCTGATGAACGGCGCTGGCAAGCTCCTGAACAAATCTTTCCGGAAGATCGTTGGCGTGCTGGGGCTTCGCCGCCGTGCCGGTCAACTCCAGAACATCCGCCGAATTCACTCCGCGCTTCGGCTCCAAAAATAAACGCTGCGCACCCTGATTTCGGCAATCTAAAAGCCTTGTGACACTATGAACATCAGTATTTCCATTAACAATAAGAGCCTCTCCATATCCGAGACGGCCTCTTGGACAGCCAAGGGCGGTCTTGCCGTTTTGGATCAAGGATTGTTCGCGGGCACCAACTTCATTACCAACCTTCTGCTGGCGCGCTGGCTTGCTCCGAACGAATACGGAGCGTTTGCGTTGGCTTACTCGGTCTTCCTCCTGTTTGGGACTCTATACTCGTCATTCTTGACCGACCCGATGCTGGTGTACGGCCCCGGCAAGTACTTTTCCCGCCTACAACAATATCTGGGACTCCTGCTGCGGGGGCATTTTTTGATCTCCGCTTCGCTTGGCATCATGCTATGCACTGTGGCATTGGCGGTCGGCAGGTTTTATCCCATGGTGGGCTGGGCGCTGGCAGGAGTTGCATTGGCAGCCCCTTGGATTCTTCTTGTCTGGTTCGCCCGCAGCGCATTCTACATAGAATCCAAGCCTGGATGGCCGGCGGCAGGCGGAGCAATTTACTGTGCCGGACTTCTTGCCTGGATTGCGTTGCTGCACGCCATGGGAGGTCTGACTCCCTTTTCGGCGATTGTTGCCATGGGCGGGGCAGGGCTGGTGGTCAGTGCGCTGCTCCTTTCACGGATGCGGACACACTGGCGTCAATCATTCGACGCGGCGGGAACTCGATATGTTGCCGCCAGCCACTGGAGTTACGGCCGGTGGGTGGCTCCTTCACGCGCAACAGCCTGGGTTCCAACCAACATCTATTTCGCCATTCTGCCTCTTTGGTTTGGCCTGTCTGATGCGGGAGCGTTAAAGGCGCTTCTGAATTTCTCGCTGCCCGTTATTCATACTTTGACGGCTTTGGGTGTTCTCCTTTTGCCAAGTCTCATACGCAGCCGATCCAAAGATGGCAGGCAAGGGGTAACGCATACCGTCCATTGGTTCTTCGCGCTGTCCTTAATGGGAACTATCGTGTATGCGGCTTTGCTATGGATATTTCGTAACCAGGCGCTGTATCTGCTCTATGGAGAGAAGTACGAGCATTATTCTTCCCTAACCTTTCTGCTTGCGTGCCTGGTGCCTTTTGGCTCTTGTCTTGCCGAGCCGTACAGCCGAGCCCTCGTCGCCATTGAGCGGCCGGATCTTATGTTCAAGAGCAGCGTGGCTGGAGGCATTGTCGCCATCGTGCTGGGAGTGCCGCTGGTTGCGGCCTTCGGACTTACCGGCGCCCTGGCCGGCGTCTCAGTCGCCGGGATTGTTTTTGGGTTCATGAGCTATTTCTATTACAAAAGAGAATGCGCTGCAGGCGCGAGTGCGTCGCCTGCCTACGTCCAAACCTAAGCCATGACGCCGGCAATGGAACACGCCCGCACGCGAGGCCGCTCGAAGCGTTCTCTCCTTAATACCAAACCTGTGCCCATGCTAAACAGATATTCGCCTGAGTCAACTGCGCAAAGTTTCCGGCTGATCCCGATCTTCAGCGAGCCTATTCTTCTGATTGGGTTCGGGACGGCGGCAATTCGCTTTTTCATGAGTGCGCTGGAATTATGAACTCGGCCTTCCCAACCGAATGGGGACTACCGGCAGCCGACAAATCGGCCCCGGCCGAGGTGCGATTGGAGCATGACAACATGCAACAGGCCATTCAACAGTTCCTCTGCCTCCAGGACAAGAGCCTATTAGCTAAAAAACTGGGCGGTAAAAGCCTAGACGGGAAGGTTGTCATCAGCGTAGCGCCGTCCAGCCGGACCAAAAAGCGCCTGGCCCAGCAGGGGTATGTACGCCAACATTCCTTCATTTCCATTAACAGAGGGGGTCGCCCGTTTCTGCTTCTCCCTGCCGACAGTCCGGAGTTGTTCTCAGCGGGCCTTCAAATTTACATGCCTCAGAAGTCGCGTGGGAAAGTGCTGAAGGCTTTCGCTTCCAAGCTTCCTTGGATCGGCGCGCCAAAATGGTTACCGCAAAGGCTGACGATAGCCTCAAAAGGAGCGTTGCCGTTAGAGGCTCTCATCACCAAACTCACTGGAGAGAAATCGCCCGTTTTTGCCTGGTTCATGAACCTCTGTGCTTATTCCAGCAAGATCAACATGCAGGTGATGCGGCCCGATGGAGAGATTTTGG
>Ga0307373_10000338_pt1 | contig 89412 bp, 64 predicted proteins | sample OX2MG_FD_202534 | JGI IMG/M metagenome (GOLD analysis project Ga0307373, IMG submission 202534) | Soil microbial communities from Risofladan, Vaasa, Finland - OX-2 | ecosystem: Environmental > Terrestrial > Soil > Coastal area > Acid sulfate soil | place: Finland: Risofladan, Vaasa | collected...
CCCTCGATCGATCCATCGGCAACCGCGACATTCCGGCCTCCTTTCCGAATTGCGGGAAAGGATTGTCGCTACTGCCCTGGATCGACGCCAGACCAAGAAAACCAGCAATTAAGCGGATCGTTGAAAGAAAAAGCCTGCACGGGTTGTTGGGTAGCGGCCGAGCGAAGCAAGGCCGCGTTAAGGCAAATAGGCGTCGAGCAGGGTCACAGGGTCCGTGGGACTCAACTCCACCGCACCGGCCGCGGCCGGAAGCAGGATCGTCGAGCCTGCCGCCAGCGGCGCCTCATCGGGATCGCCGGCCACTCGCAGCCGGCCCGCGACCACCGCCAGCAAATGGCAGCGATGATCGCCGCCGAGTTCCCGTGGGGCGTTGATCCGCCAGCGATCGAGGATGAATTTGTCGCACGACACCATGCGTTCGACGTGCGGCCGGTCGGTGGGCTGGGGTGTTTGAGGTTGGGCTGGCCCGTACTGGTAATCGATCGCTTCAAGGGCCTCTTGAACGTGCAAGGCCCGAGGCCGGCCGTCCGGTCCCAGGCGGTTGAAGTCGAACAGCCGATAGGTGGTGTCGCTCGATTGCTGTATCTCGGCGACCAGCAGACCCGCGCCAATCGCATGCGCGACGCCCGCCGGCAAGAAGACGCAGTCGCCGACGCGCGGCTCGAAACGGTGCAAGCAAAGTTCGCAGGTGCCGCGCCCGACCTCGCGCGCCAACGCATGCCGATCGAAACCCCGCTTCAGCCCGGCGTAAATCAGGCTCCCCGGCGCGGCGGCCAGAATCACCCAGGCCTCGGTCTTGCCCAGGTCCGCGGGACCGAGCAGGGCCGCGCGCGCATCGTCCGGGTGTACCTGGACCGAAAGTGTTTTCTGCGCGTCGAGGAACTTGAACAGCAAGGGAAAACGCGGTTGCGGAGCGTGCCGTCCCAGCAGTTCCTCGCCGCGCGTCGTGACCAGTTCGCCCAACGTCGCGCCGGCCAAAGGACCGAAGGCCACCACGCTTTGGTCGGCGCCGCGGTCGCAGATCTCCCAACTTTCGGCATAGTCGTCGCCTTCGCCGATCGGCTTGCGCAAATCCGTCCCCAAGCGGCGTCCGCCCCAAAGGTAGCGGCGCAGGATGGGATGAAAACGAAGTGGGTAGAGTGATGGCATGCCCTTGGTCTCCTCGTAGCTGAACGTGCGCGACTTCACATCATCGGATCGGAATGCGGGGGCGTGGCAGGGGCATTGTACCAGCGCCGTAGCCGACGACGAGCCGCTGTCGCCGCGCCGTCACGGCATGCGACCGCGGCGCGCCGCCCCTCCGAAAAACATTTTTTTCCGAAACTGGGATTGCCCCGTTTTTTTTGGCTAGACCTCCGCAAATGCTGACCGCCTTTACGCCGCTCACCTTGTTTGAGACGCGCCTCGGCTCGCTCTCCTCGTCAAGCATTGGATGCCGCTTTCGCGGCTCGCTCAGACGTCATGGGGTATTCGGAAGTCGTTTTTTTTCGCTTCGCCGTCGTTTTGTTTTTTGCACGTTCGTTGCTGCGCAACGAGCGTGCTTTTTTCGGGAAAATGATCCCTTCCGATTCGTGGGCCGCTCCGCGGACCCGTCGAGGTTGCGCTGCGGGTTAGTGTAACGGCAGTCTGCGCTCGTTTCCCCTGGAACATGAATCCGGCGTCGCTTGCCGGAGGGTGGCCGGGCCTGTTATCATTAAGAGCCTATCCCGAAACCGCCGGGCAGGCGCGACGCCTGCACCACAACATGCATTTGAAGCGCGACGACGACCTGTTCAAAGACACGACGATGACCTTCGGAGAGCACCTTGACGAATTGCGCAAGGCGTTGTTCAAGGCCGTGGCGGGGCTGTTCCTCGGCACTTGCCTGGGGCTGTTGGTGGGCAAACATGTGGTGGCCCTGATTTCCGCCCCTCTGAGCAGTGCCTTGGGCAGGTTTTACCAGACGAAAGCCCTCGAGGATTTCCAAACTTGGGCCGACGCGCGCCGCGCGGCGGGCGAAGAGGTGTTTTACACCGGACGTGAAGTCGAATGGATGGTCAACCAACAGCGCCTCATGTTCGAGATCCAGTATTACCACCCGCTCCAATTCATGGGTGAGTTGAAACAAGCCATACCCGACGCGTTTGAAGGCGTCAATCTCCCGACGCCGCCCGCGGAACAGACCAACGCTCCAGAGATTGACGTCGATCCGTCGCAGGCGAAACTCGGCGAACTGGCTGGCAAGGGGCGACTGGTGCCCACCTTTTTCTGGCACGCGATCGACGAGGACCAGCGAATCGAACCGGCGGCGATGGGCGCCGCCGAGGCGTTCTCGATTTGGATGAAGGCCTCGCTGGTGGTGGGCGTCATCCTTTCCAGCCCGTGGGTCTTCTGGTGCATCTGGTCGTTCGTCGGCGCCGGGCTTTACCCGCACGAGAAGCGATACGTCCACGTCTTCCTGCCCTTCAGCCTGGGGTTGTTCTTCTTGGGGGCCTTAACCGCCTACCTGTTCGTTTTCGAGCCCGTGTTGAACTTCCTGTTCAGCTTCAACCGCTGGCTGAAGCTGGGACCCGACCCGCGGATCAGCGAATGGCTGAGCTTCGTGATCTTCCTACCGCTGGGCTTCGGAATCAGCTTTCAGTTGCCGCTGGTGATGCTGTTCCTCGAGCGGATCGGCGTCTTCAGCGTGCGAACCTACATCGACAAGTGGCGGATCGCGATCATGGTGATCGTCATTCTGTCGGCGGTCCTCACGCCGGCCGACCCCTACACGCTGTTCTTCATGGCGATTCCGCTGATCGTGCTCTATTTCGGCGCCATCTTGTTGTGCAAGTACATGCCGCGCCCGGCCGCAGCGGCCGAATTGCTCTAGTAATTGCCGTCCAATAGCCGATACTGAAGAAACCACTGCGCTCCCCCCCCCCCTCGCACCTCCATCCTTAGGTAAACTGAATGTCCTTGTACCATGTTGAACCCGGCCAGCGGCGAACGACCCACGTCGGCGACAAAATCATGACCGTGCTCGTGCTCACTCAGGCGGTCGTCCCGTTCGGATACTGGATCTGCCAGAACGAGGAGGACGGCGCGCGTCGCATCGTCGCGGCGGAAGCCCTCTTCGCCTTGGAACCGGTCGTCAGCACTCCCGCCGCAATTCTCGCGGATAGCGCATCGCCCGTGCCCAGCGATACCGTGGCGACCCTGCGTGCCTAATGAACGTTGACGGCCCTCCGTGGCGCTGGCGGTGGCTCGGCTGACATCGCGACGCCCCGCTCTCCAGCCTTGCTAGGCAAGCGAAACGCTCGGCCGGCGCGCGGGCAATGGCCGCCCCAAGTCCCTGTACACCGCCGGTGACGAGGGCGACTCGACCCGTCAGATCGAAAGTGGCGGCCATGCGGGCGGACCTGGGAAAAAAAGGACACCTCGCCGTCAGTTGGGCGGCTGAAACAGTTCCAGCGTATAGCCGTCGGGATCGAAAAAGTAGACCACCAAACCGCCGGCATTGGAACCCGCCGTGATGGCCACCGGCTCGGACTTGAACCGCACCCCCTTGGCCTTGAGATCGGCATGGCATGCCCGCAGGTCGCTTACCGCGATGCAGAGATGGCTATTGCCCGGCCGGTTCGTCGCCGTCTCGGCCGGCGGCCCGGCATGCTCCATGTACTCGACGACTTCCAGCGACTGCGAGCTATCGGGCGAGACTTTGAACGACGCCACGTTCAATACGACGCCGGGGTAACCGGTTTGCAGCGCGACGTAATCGTTGTCGACGCGCGGGCGGCGGCGGTGCAACGTCATCCCCAGCAAATCGCGATAGAAAACGATCGAGCGCTCGATGTCTGCGACCGTCAAGCCGAGGTGGTGCATGTCCACCAGTCGCCAACGGTTGGAAGCCGTTTCGTGGTCCATACTGTCGCTCCTAAGCCGCGGGTTGTGTGGATTATACTTCACGCGGCCGAGAATGAGACGTTTTGCCGCGAAAAAGTGGTGGCTGGTGGCAGAGCGTAAGCGATGCCCGGCTAGTTAGTTAGCGACCGGGGCATCGCTTAGACTCTGCCCCAGCCACCGTGAATGTCTCATTCTCGACCGCGTGAAGTATAGTATGGTGCGCGCCGGCCCTCGACGGCCGCGAGGAACTCGCCCAGGGCCGCGTTGAACGCCGCCGGATTTTCCAGTGGCGCCAAGTGCCCCGCTTTCGGGATGGCGACCAGCCGCGAGCCGGGGATCGCCTGGGCGATCCGCCGCATCTCCTCCGGGGGTGAAATCACGTCATCTTCGCCGACGATAACCAACGTGGGCACGTCGATCGTCGCCAGCATGTCCGTCACGTCGGGCCGCGCGGCCATGCCGCGCTGCGCCGCGGCGACTCCTTGGCGATTGCATTGCAGAATCACCTTCCGAACCGCTTCGACGACGGGCGAGCGGTTTTCGATCGTTCGCTTGGCGAACAGCTTGGGGACCATCGCCCGCGCCAATGCCTCCGTCCCATCGGCCAGCACCGTCTCGGCGACCTTGAGCCGGCTTTCGGCCGCCTCGGGCGAATCGGCCGCCGCCTTCGTGTCGCAGAGCACCAATGCCCGCAGACGACAGCGGTACTTGCGCACGAACTGCCAGGCGACGTAACCTCCCATCGACAAACCGACCAGCGCGACCGGCTCCCGCACTCCGAGGGTATCGAGGATTGCCGCCAGGTCGTCGGCGAACTGCTCCATCGTGACCGCCGCTTCGCCGATTCCACTGGCGCCAAAGCCGCGCAGATCCGGCGCGATCACGCGGTACGCCGTCGCGAACTCGGCCAATTGGCCGCGCCACATGGTATGGTCGAGCGGGAACCCGTGGACGAACAGCAGCGGCGGCCCGTCGCCCTCGTCGAAAATGGAAAACTCGAGTCCGTGGATAGAAAGCTGCTTCATGGTGCTGTGTCTCCTTTTGACTTTTGGCGATTAACTTTCTACCTTCAACTTGGCGCGCGCGTCGCGCGCGTCGCGGAAGTTCGCCCGGTGGAGGAAACGAAACCCATGCTACTCTCGCCGCAAGATGCCGCGCGGTTCTTCAAGCTGAACTCGGCCCTGATGTTCCACGTCAACCAACAACTTGGTCTCGTACCCGACGTCAAAAGCGCCGGACGGTTCGCGGCGCTTCCGCCCGAAACCAGGATTGACGTACGGAAGGCCCTGCTCGGCCAAATGGACCTCATCGATTCGTTCGTCGCCGCCAACGCGGCGGCCTTTTCGGCCGACGATTTGGAAATCGTCCGGTCCTGGAAACACGGGATCCGCCGCCAATTCTACCTCTATCGTCCGCTGCAAAAGTACTCCGTGTTTCTCGTCGACGGGGACGACCCGATCGCCTACGGTGTCACGGCGCTCACGCAGCCGCTCGAATACCTGGTTGGACAGCCCCTGCCGGCCCTGGTCGAGACGATGTTGTTGCCGTTCAACGACAAACTGATCTACGACGGACTGCTCAACACCTTCCGCATCACGTTTGGTCCCGGCATTCGGCGTCGCTTGAACGCCGAGTATAAGCGGGCGAAGGGCCGTCATGGCATCGTCACGTCGCTTCCGGTCACGGGCTTGCCCGTCGCGGCGGCGAAGACGCAAGCGCCGCTCAGCCGGCCGAAGCGCGCGGCCAACCGTTCGTCGGATGAGGCGAGGAATGTTCTCGCGATCATCGTCGGCATGACCGACCAGTTTTGCCGCGACCGGCTGAACGAGGAATATGCGGTCCTCTGCCGCAAGCTGGCCGAAAAGCTCGCTCGCAAACGTCCTTCGCCGCTGTTGAGCGGAAAACCGGCCATGTGGGCCTACGGCATCATCCGCACCATTGGTTGGGTGAACTTCCTGCATGACAAGAGCCAAACACCTTACATGAGGTCGTCCGACATCGGTCTCTGCTTCGGTATCGGTCAAAACAGCGGGGCGGCAAAACTCAAGGCGATCCGTACGATGCTCAGGATTCACCAGCTCGAGCCCGAATGGACGCTGCCCAGCAGAATGGGCGACAACTCACTCACATGGTGGATGTAGATCAACGGCTTGACGATGGACGTTCGGCTTGCTGCGAGGGGGTTGACCTCGTCCCACTCAACCATTATCCCCCGCCGTGTCTCGCGCCCGGTCGTCGGCGCCGCCGGTCGCCGGTTCCCGGCCCCATTGCCAGTCGCGGATCTCCGGCAGGTCGTCGCCTTGGCGGCGGATGTACTGCGCATGTTCGATCAGTCGGTCGCGCATCGCCTGCTTGAGGTACGCCGATCGCGAGCCAAGTCGCGGCAGCCGATCGAGGACGTCCATGACCAGGTGAAAGCGGTCGAGATCGTTGAGCACCACCATGTCGAAGGGGGTCGTGGTCGTGCCTTCCTCCTTGTAGCCGCGAACGTGCAGGTTCGCGTGGTTGGTCCGCCGGTAGGTCAGGCGATGGATCAGCCAGGGATAGCCGTGGAACGCGAAGATGATCGGCTTGTCGGTGGTGAACAAGACGTCGAAATCGCGATCGCTCAACCCGTGTGGGTGCTCCGAGGCGGGCTGGAGCGTCATCAGGTCGACCACGTTGACCACGCGCAGCTTCAATTCGGGCACGTTCCGCCGCAGCAACTCGACCGCGGCGAGCGTCTCGAGCGTCGGCACGTCGCCGCAGCAGGCCATCACCACGTCGGGCTCGCCGCCCTTGTCGTTGCTGGCCCATTCCCAGATGCCGATCCCCGCCGTGCAATGCTTGATCGCCTCGTCCATCGAGAGCCACTGCGGCGCAGGCTGCTTGCCCGCCACGATCAGGTTCACGTACTGCCGGCTCCGCAAACAATGGTCCGTGACGGAGAGCAGCGTATTCGCGTCGGGCGGCAGGTACACCCGGATGATGTCGGCCTTCTTGTTCACGACGTGGTCGATGAAGCCGGGATCCTGGTGGCTGAAGCCGTTGTGGTCTTGTCGCCAAACGTGGCTCGAAAGCAGGTAATTCAGCGATGCGATAGGACGCCGCCAAGGGATGTGCCGCGTGACCTTGAGCCACTTGGCGTGCTGGTTGAACATCGAGTCGATGATGTGAATGAACGCCTCGTAGCAAGAAAAGAAGCCGTGCCGCCCGGTGAGCAGATAACCCTCGAGCCAGCCCTGGCACTGGTGCTCCGAGAGCATCTCCATCACGCGGCCGTCGGGCGCCAGGTGGTCGTCGTACGGCAGGATTTCGGCGGTCCACGCGCGGTGGGTGACCTGAAGCACGTCTTGCCAGCGGTTCGAGTTGTTCTCGTCGGGGCTGAAAAGGCGGAAGTTCTTGGCGTCGAGGTTGCTTCGCATCACGTCGCGCAGATAGTCGCCCATCACGCGCGTCGCTTCGGCCGTCGTGGCGCCGGGGCTGGGCACGTCAACGGCGTACCGCCGGAAGTCGGGCAGATTGAGGGCCTTGAGCAACGCTCCACCGTTGGCGTGCGGGTTGGCGCTCATCCGCCGCGAGCCCTCGGGGGCCAGTTCGGCCAACTCCGGCGCCAGCTTGCCCGTCGCGTCGAACAATTCCCCCGGCTTGTAGCTTCGCATCCAGGTTTCCAGGATCTTGACGTGGCCCGGATGGGCCATGTCGCCCATCGGCACCTGGTGCGAACGCCAATAGCCTTCGGTCTTCAGGCCATCGACTTCCTTCGGGCCGGTCCAGCCCTTGGGAGAACGCAGCACGATCATCGGCCAAAGGGGCCGCTTCTGGAAGCCGTCGCGGCGCGCCACGGTCTGGATGTTCTGGATCTCGTCGACCACGCGATCCAAGGTCGCGGCCATGAGCTGGTGCATCGCCGGCGGGTCGTCGCCCTCGACGAAGTACGGCGTGTAGCCGTAACCCTTCAGCAGGCTTTCGAGCTCGTCATGGCTGATGCGCGCGAGCACGGTCGGGTTGGCGATCTTGTAGCCATTGAGGTGCAAAATGGGGAGCACGGCGCCGTCGCGGGCCGGGTTGAGAAACTTGTTGCCGTGCCAACCGGTGGCCAGCGGACCGGTTTCCGCCTCCCCGTCGCCGACGACGCAGGCCACCAGCAGGTTCGGATTGTCGAAGGCGGCGCCGTAGGCGTGCGACAGGGAGTAACCCAACTCGCCCCCCTCGTGAATCGAGCCCGGCGTTTCCGGCGCGACGTGGCTGGGGATGCCGCCGGGAAACGAGAACTGCGTGAACAGCCGTTTCATCCCGTCCTCATCCTGGCTGATGTGGGGGTAGACCTCGCTGTACGTCCCTTCCAGGTAGGCGTTGGCGACCAGGCCCGGCCCTCCGTGTCCCGGTCCCGTGACGTAGAGCACGCACAGGTCGCGCTGGTTGATCACGCGGTTGAGGTGCAGGTAGATGAAGTTCAGGCCGGGCGTCGTGCCCCAGTGGCCCAACAGCCGTGGCTTCACATGTTTCAGCTCGAGCGGCTGCTTCAAGAGCGGGTTGTCGAACAGGTAAATCTGACCGACGGAAAGGTAGTTCGCCGCGCGCCAATAGGCGTCCATTTTCCGCAGCAGGTCGGGAGCCAGGGGGGGCGTCATGGGGCCTCCAAAAAGTCGGAAGTCGGAAGTAACCTGTCACCTATCACCTCTGTGTTCCTGCCCCCAGTACGCGCCGCACGGCGCGGGCGATCATCAACGCCTCGTCCGTCGCGATCACCCGCACCGTCACGCGACTTCCGTCGACCGAGATCACGGGCGCGGCGGTCGCGTTGCGATCCGCATTGAGTTCGACGCCCAGGAACTCGAGGCCGGCGCAGATCCGCTCCCGCGCCTGCGGTGAATTCTCGCCGATTCCGCCCGCGAAGACTAGGGTGTCGAGCCCGCCCAGCGCCGCGGCAAAGGCCCCCATCCATTTTTTGGCCAGGTAGCAGAACAGCGCGATCGCCTCGGCCGCCCGCGGATCGAGCGATTCGTCCCGCAGCAAATCGCGGAAATCGGAACTGGTTTCGGAAACGCCCAGCAACCCCGATTGGCGGTTGAGCAGGTCATCCAACTCGTCGGTGGTCATTTTCTCGCTCCGCAGCCAGTGGACGAGCAAACCCGGGTCGAGGTCGCCCGGGCGAGTACCCATCATGAGCCCCGCAGTGGGCGTGAAGCCCATTGAGGTGTCGATGCATTGGCCTTGCCACACGGCTGCGAGACTGGCGCCGGAGCCGATGTGTGCCAGGATCACTCGTCCGTCGGCGGCCTGGCGGCCTGCTTCGCGCTTGAGTTCCTCCATCAGGTACGAGTATGAAATGCCGTGAAACCCATAGCGCCGCACGCCCGCGGCTTCGTAACGCCTGGGAATCGGCAATTGTTGCGCCACCCGTGGCATGTTCCGGTGGAAGGACGTATCGAAACAGGCCACCTGTTGGAGTTTGGGGCACGCGGCGGCGAAGGCCTCGATCAGCTCGATTTCGGCGGGCAGGTGCGCCAGGTCGAGCGGGCTAAGCCGGCGTAGTTCGTCAATGACCTCAGGCGTGATCCGCACCGGTTCGCCATACCGCGGGCCGCCGTGGACCACGCGATGTCCCACGCCGACAAGGCTCGTCAAGCCGAGTTTGGTTTCGATCCAGCCGATCAGTTCGGCGACGACGCGCCGGTGGTCGGCGGCGCCGATTTCGCGCCGCTCATCCAACAGGGGGCTTACGCCCCCCGCTCGCCGCTCATCCGCTCGCCGCTCATCCAACAGGGGGCTTACGCCCCCCGCTCGCCGCTGTTGCTCGTCGTCAACCGCGTGAAACACGGCGTCCGCAAGGCCAATCCGCTCGACTGAGCCGTGGACGAGCCTCCGCAACGGCTCGTCCATGGTATACACAGCGAACTTGACGCTCGACGAGCCGCCGTTGACCGACAGCACACAGCGCCGCGCGGCGGGCGATGGCAACGATGGCGTGGGGTATAACATGGCGGTCGCTGTATCGTTTTAATGCGCATGTGCATAAACGATACACCAGAATGCAACACGCGAGTCGGGAACTTAGCGAGTTGCTAGCATTCCCGACTCGTGGCGTTTTCCTTGTTGCCAGACGATTTAGCCTTGTTGCCAAACGATCGTCCGAATACCCGGAGAGCCAGGGCACGGTGCCTGCTGGCTCTTTCCCAGCATTCTCAAGGCGTGTTGCACTTGCCTCTTCCTCGCCCCGGCCTCTTCCTCGCCCCGGCCTCTTCCTCGCCCCGGCCTCTTCCTCGCCCCGGCCTCTTCCTCGCCCCGGCCTCTTCCTCGCCCCGGCCTCTTCCTCGCCCCGGCCTCTTCCTCGCCCCGGACTTTTCGCTCGTTTCTCTGTTCCGAGCCGCTGACCTTGACCGCCCCAGCAAGGATGTCCCGCCATGCAGTGCGAGCGATAAGAGCAAACAGTATGCCAACGCAGCGGCTCAGGCGATTTCCTTGAACTGAATGTCGTAAAGGCGGCCGTAGAGGTTCGAGCGTTGAAGTAGCTCGTCGTGGCTGCCGACGTCGAGAATGCGGCCGGCCTCCATGACCACGATCCGGTCGGCCAAGGCCAGGGTGGCCATGCGATGGGTGATGATCACCGTCGTGCGGTTGCGAATGAATTGCTCGAGTACTTGCTGGATGACCTGCTCGCTTTCCAGGTCGATCTGGCTGGTGGCCTCGTCGAGGATCAACAGCGAGGGATCGCGTAGGATGGCGCGCGCCAGCGAGATGCGCTGGCGCTGCCCCCCCGAAAGCAGTCCACCCCGCGAGCCGACGACCGTTTCGTAGCCCGACTCCAGCCGCTCCTCGATGAATCGATGGGCGTGGGCTTGCTGGGCCGCGCGGATCACCTCTTGGCGCGTCGTATGGGGGCAACCATAGCGGATGTTGTTGAACACGGTGTCGTCGAACAGCAGCGTCTCCTGGGTCACCACCCCAATTTGCTCGCGCAGTTCGCGCAGCCGCACGTCGCGCAGGTCGATGCCGTCGATTCGGACGCTGCCGGCCACCGGATCGAAGAACCGAGGAATCAGGTTCGCCAGAGTGCTCTTACCGCAACCGTTGGGACCGACGACGGCGATCGTCTCGCCGAAGCCAATCGTCAGTTGAATGTCTTCCAGCACCCGCTGGCTGGGCTGGTAATGGAATTGGACGCCGTCGAAAACCAGCTCGCGACGGTGCCTTCCGAGGGGTCGCGGGCGGGGCGGATCGACGATCGTTGGCCGCCGGTCGAGAAGTTGAAAGATGCGGTCGCCGGCCGCGCTCGCGCGCTGGATGCGGCTGAACACCTCGGAAAGCTTTCGCGCCGGGTCGCTCACGCCGGCCAACAGGCCGTAGAACAACAGCATCGCCTCGTACGACAGGGGCTGGCTGCACATCGTCATGCCCATCAGCTCCGTCTTCTTGTTCAGCACCAGGTAGGCGCCCGCCAAGAGCGCCACGCAGACCGTGGCGATGCCCATGACCTCGGTCATGGGCCGCGTCAGCGAATCGTAACGGGCGATGCGCATCGCCTTTTTCAGGTATTTCTTGCTCACCTGGTGGAACCGCCAGCGTTCGCTGCGCTCCATGGTGAAGGCCTTGACCACCTTGATCCCCTGGAACGTTTCCTCCAGGATGTTGTAGATCTGCGACATTTCCTCCATGGCCCGTCGGTTGGCTCGCTTCAGGGCGCGCGCCAGGCCGCGGATCAAGAGCACCGACAAGGGCGCCAACACCAGCGACAACACCAGCAACTGCCAGCAAACCCAGGCCGCCCCCACCAGGCAAGAGATCATCTTCAGCGGCTCACGGATCAGCTTGCCGAAGAAATCGCTGATCCCGACCGACAAGCTCTCCATGTCGTACGTGAAACGGCTCATCAACTCGCCGGTGCCGTCCTCGCCAAAGGTGGCCAGATCCATCCGCAAGGTGCGGCGATAGAACTCCTTGCGCAGGTTGAAGATCACCATTTGGGCCAGCCGGCCGACCAGGATCTGGTGCCAAACGAAGAACAGGCTCTTGACCAGTGTGCCGACCAAGAGCAGGCCGACGATCAGTACCAGCGTCATGAACGGGTCGTCGGGCAGGAACGGCTCGATCACATGGGCCAACAGCCACCGGTACTTGCGAGTTTCCCGCTCCTGGATGGCCAGCTCGCTTTCAAGGCGCTCCAATTCGCGGCGCGCCGCGGGCTGGCCGATCGGCGCCAAGGCGGCCGGCCGCGTTTGGGCCTGGGCAATTTCGGTGCGCAGCCGGTCAGCCGTTTCGTCGGCGGCGTCGATTTCGACTTGGGCCCATTGGTGCAGCGAACGGCCCTCGGTCGTCACTGCGACCAGAGGGTAGACGGCGCCGATATTCCCCCCCCAAAGAATGGCCACCACCAGTGCGCAGACGACCGACGCCGCGAAGGTGTAGCGGTATCGCAGCGCCAGACGCAAAGCCCTGCCGAAGTTGTTCATCCGTGATTTTCCCTTGCCGCGCGTTGGGTAGGCCCACGACGAGGCGTGCGCATCCAGAAGCGGCGCCTTCCTTAGAGCCTATCACAAAACCGCCCGGCAGGCGGGACGCCTGCAGCACAATGGCGGTTCTGGGATAGGCTCTTGGTTTCCGTTCCGCCGGCCGTGGCCCCGCGCGTACACCGTAACAGAAGACGCCCTCCCGGCCAAGGTCGGCTAGGAGGACCGGCTCCGCGTGGGAACACTGGCGATTTCGCCAGATCGAATCGTTGCGGTTCCGCGGCGGTGCGGACGGCCTAGGAAGGCCGTCCTGTATTCGCCGTGACGGGCAAAGCCGACGGCGGCAAGAGCCAGCCAGCCTACTCGCGTCGATATACAGACAGGCAGGATCTCGCGACATGGTCAGGTTCTTCGTGACCTCGGCGACGATCAGCGTGCTGACGGCCCTCGCGTAAGCGTCGGACTGCACAATCACAGCCGGCCGCTTTTTTCCGCACCATGCTGATCGCATCGAGGTCCACCCCGGACCATGAATAATACGGGCTACCCGGACTTACTATACGCAGCGACACGCGGTCCTTACTTCGGGGCCGCGGAGCGGCCGAAGTGTTCCCACGCGGAGCGTGGGAACAAGGAAAGCAAGGGCCCAGCGCTGGACTTGCCTTGCTTGCGCTGCGGGTTAGTGTGGGCATCTGTAGGGAACGCCCTCCGTGGCGTTCCGTGTCCCGCCAGATGACGTCGCTCCAGCTTCACGGAACGCCACGGAGGGCGTTCCCTACAGAACCCTAAGGGACGATTCTGGCAATTAAGCGGGTGGTTGAAAAAAGGATGAAACTTTTTCGCCCTGGGCAACGTCTGAACTGTAGCGCCCGCCGCGCAAGCAAGGCAAGTCGTTGCGCGCCTTGCTTGTCGTTACGCGCCTTGCTTGCGCTGCGGGTTAGTGTCGAAGCAGCCCGCTCGCAGTAGTAGGGATGCAGTTCCGCCGTACTCATCATGTTCTCCGTGGTACACCATGAAAACCTTCTCTTTCGTAGCAAGCCTGGTGATCGCCGCCTGGTCGGTCGCCTCTTCGACCCATGCCCAGGACAAGCCCGCCGAGCCGAACGTGCCGCCGGAAGTCAAGAAGCTGATGCAGGGCCGCAAATACGCCGAAGCGGCCAAGGCGATCGACAAGGTCGCCCAGCGGAAGGAGGTTCCCCTCGATGGGCTGGCCTACCTCAAGGGCCGCGCCCTGCACCTGGCCGGCCAATACGACGACGCGATTGCCGCCTATGAGGCGCTGGAAAACGAATTCCCCAAGAGCGCCTGGCTGCGCCGGGCTCGCTTCGGGCGCGCCGTGTCGCTGGCCCGCAAGGGCGACTTCGAGGCGGCCGAGCGGATCTATCGGCAAGAGGCCGCCGCGCTCTTGTCGCTCGATCGGAAACAGGAAATCGCCGACATCTACCTGGAGTTCGCCGACGCCTACTTCAAGCCGGCCGACGAGCGCCAGCCGCCCGACTTCGCCAAAGCGCTCGAGTTCTACACGAAGGCCCTCGCGGTCGGTCCCCGGCCCGAGAAACGCGCCGAGATCGAGCTGCTCGTGGCCCGCTGCTACCAGTCGCAGGGCAATCTGCAAGAAGCGGCCAACCGTTTCGCTCAATTCCTCTCTGTAGGGTGGGCACCGCCCGCCAACGACGTCGAAGCGCGTTACCTGCTGGGGGAATGCCAACTCGGCCTGGGCCAGCACGAGCAGGCGCGCCGCACCTGGCAGGATCTGCTGGCCGCTTACCCTAACGACAAGTCGCCGCGGATCGCCGAGGCGGCCTTCAACCTCTCGCGGACGTACAACCTGCCGGCCCCCCAAACCGACGACGAACTGGGCCTGGGCGTGGCCTCGCTCGAAGCATTCGTCAAGCGTTTTCCCGAACACAAGTTGGCCGGCCAGGCCCACTTGCGAATCGCGGCCAGTGACGTGTTCCGCGGCCGGTTCGACAACGCGGTGGAAGCCATCCACCGCTTCCTGGCCGACGAACGTTACTCCGACACCGACGAGGCGCCGGAAGCGCGCGTGCTCTTGGGCCGCTCGTACCAGTTGCAGAAGAAGTTCCCCGAGGCCCTGGAAGCTTGGCGCGACTACCTGGCCAAGTACCCGGCCCACCACGCCTGGAGCGAGGTGCAACGCGACATCATCAATACCGAGTTCCTGCTGGGCTACGAAGCCCTCCAGGCCAAACGCTACGACGAAGCCCGCAAGCTCTGGAACGAGTTCTTGGCCAAATACCCGCTCGATGGCCGCGACCCGTCGATCCTCTACGAGTTCGGCCGCATGGCCTTCCAACAGGAGAAGTACGACGACGCCCTGGCCGAATGGCGGCGGCTGGTGTCGAAATACCCCGGCACGAACGAGTCGTCCCAGGCCCAGTTCATGATCGGTGTCACGCTCGAGGAAAAACTCGGCAAGCTCGATCCAGCACTCAAGGAATACCGCAAAGTGACCTGGGGCGACCACGCCGCCGCGGCGGGCCAGCGGATTGCCCGGCTCACCGAGAAGGCCCTGACCATCGCCACCGAGCGAGTCTACCGCGGCAACGAAACGCCCAAGATCAAGCTGGTCTCCCGCAACATCGAGAAAGTGGCCGTGCGGGCGTACACGGTCGACCTGGAGACCTATTTCCGCAAGATGCACCTGGCCGGGGGCGTCGAAGGGCTGGACATCGCCCTGATCGACCCCGACAAGTCGTTCGAGTTCGAGGTGCCCAACTACGCCGAGTACCAGCAGTTCGAAAACGAGATTGAAGTCCCGCTCCCCGACGAGGGGCGTTCGGGCGTGATGGCGGTCACCGTCAGCGGCAAGACGCTGGAGGCCACGACGCTGGTCGTGCGCAGCGATCTCGACGTGATCGTGAAGAGTTCGCGCGACGAGGTGTTCGTGTTCGCCGAAAACCTGCGCACGAAGAAGCCCTGGGCCAACGCGCGGCTCTTGATCTCCAACGGCCAGCAGGTCTTCGCCGAGGCGGCGACCGGCGACGACGGGGTGTTCCAGAAGAGCTACGACGAGTTGAAGAGCGCGGCCGACGTGCGCGTGTTCGCCGTCGCCGAGGGGAGCGTGGCCTCGAACGTGGTCGGCCTGGAAGGCGTGGGGGTCTCAGTCGGGCTGAGCGAGCGGGGCTATATTTTCACCGACCGGCCCGTCTACCGGGCAGGGCAGGTGGTGCATGTCCGCGGCGTCGTTCGGATCGTCAAGGCCGACCGCTTCGAGATCGAGGCCGGCAAGAAGTACCATCTGGAGGTTTTCGACAGCCGCGACCGGCTGATCCGCCAGGACGAGGTGGCGCTGGGCGAGTTCGGCAGTTTCCATGCCCACTTCGCATTGCCGGCCACGAGCACGCCGGGCGGTTGCCGCATCCAGGTTCGCGACGACGACGGGCATGCCTACCAGGGCGCGTTCGCCGTCCACGAGTACCAACTCGAGCCGGTCAAGCTGGCGGTCGATACGCAGCGAAAAGTCTATTACCGGGGCGAGGAAATCGAGGGCACGATCACGGCCAAGTTCTACTACGGCGCGCCCCTGGCCGGTCGCGAGCTTCGCTATTCGCTGGCGGGCGGCCGCAGCTACAGCGGCACGACCAACGAGCGCGGCGAACTGGCGTTCAAGCTTCCGACGCGCGAGTTCCGCGAGTCGCAAACGCTGCCCTTGGTGGTATCGCTGGCCGAGCGCGGCTTGCAGACCTCGGTCAACTTCTTCTTGGCCACGCAGGGGTTTTCGCTCACGGTCGGCACGGTGCGGCCGGTCTACGTGGCGGGCGAGACGTTTGAAGTGGCCGTCAGCGCCCTTGACGCCGAAGGAAAGCCCAGCGCCCAGAAGCTCACGCTCCATGTCTTGGAGCGAACCACGGTCGATGGCAAAGTGGGCGAGCGCGAGGTGGAAGAGCATGAGTTGGCCACCGATGAGAAGCTCGGCCAAGCCCGGCTGACGCTGCGATTGGAACAAGGGGGCCAGTACGCGCTGCGCGTGCAAGGCACGGATCGTTTCGAGAACCCGATCTCGGCGACACACGCCGTGCAACTGTCGGACGAGAGCGACCGCGTGCGGTTGCGCATCCTGGCCGACCGGCACACGTTCAAGGTCGGCGACACGGCGAAGGTGCAGTTGCACTGGCGCGAAGCGCCGGCCTTGGCCCTGGTCACGTTCCAGGGGGCCAAGGTGCTCGATTACCAACTCGTGGCCTTGAAAGAGGGGGCCAACGAGCTCGAAGTTCCGCTCACCGCGACGCTGGCGCCGAACTTCGAACTGGCCGTGGCCGTGATGACCGACGCCCATCCGCCCAAGGATTCCGAGGCGGCGGCCTCGTTCAGCCGCTTCCACGAGGCCTCCAGCCCGTTCACGGTCGAGCGCGACCTGCGGTTGGCGATCAAGACCAAGCGCAAGGCGGGCGAGGGACCGGCGCGGCCGGGCGACGACGTCGACGTCACGATCACGGCCACCGATCCGCAGGGCAAGCCGGTCTCGGCCGAGGTGAGCCTGGCACTGGTCGAGCAAGCGTTGGTCGAGATGTTTGGCTCGAACGTGGCCCCGATCCAAGACTTTTTCCGCGGTCAAACGCGCGCGCCGGCGGTGCGGACCATGTCGAGCGTCACGTTCGCGTACCATCCCGCCACGCGGCCGATCGACCCCAAGCTGCTGGCCGAGAAAGACCGGCTCGAAGTCGCGGCGGAGGAGGCGGAGCGGTTGGCAAGAGCGCACCTGTCGCAGCGTGGCGGCGAGGATGCCCGTCGTATCGCGGGGCCTGCCGGCACGGCGGGTGACGCGCTGGCAGAGGAGAGTGGCGTACCAGCGCCTGCCGATGACGGCCCCTCCCTACTCAAACACCGCCTCGGCGAAGTAGACGGGAAGGGTGCGCTTGTCGCCAAGGATCAGCCGTTCGGCTCTGTCGAACTGAATCTCGGCTTGCTTAAACCCGGGGCACGGGTTCAGGCCGAGATCCGCGCCGGAGGCACGCTCAGTCGAAAGAAGTTGGCAGATAAGAAAGCCGGAAAACGCGAAAAGCTGCGTGACTCCGACTTATCCGCCAAGATGTCTATCGACGCGGAGGTTCTGGATGTCACGGAACGCGAATTGGTGTTCGGGAGCTTTGAATTCGATGACCGGGCGGAAGCCGCGGCCGTGTCGCCCCAGCAACTGCTTGAAAGGCCCGACTGGCGGGAAAACGGAGCATTCTTCTGCGTTTTTTCCGCCGATGGCACGCAAAACAACTTCAAGTTGTCCCGCGACCTCAGCGACAAGGAAGTCGCGGTTCTGGCCGGCAAACTGGCGACGCAGGGCGCCGTTTTGCTGCCGGCGGCGGCGGCACGCGAAACGGCCTATTGGAACCCCGCCGTCGTCACCGACGAAAAAGGAAAAGCCACTGTCACCATCACGTTGCCCGAGCGCACGACCGCTTGGAGGCTCTTGGCCAAGGGCGTCACCGCCGAAACCCTGGCCGGCGAGGCCGATGGGGAACTCGTCGTCAAGAAGGATCTGTTCGGCGAGTTGAAACTGCCGCTGGCCTTCACCGACGGCGACGAGGCCGAAATCCTGGCCGGCGTTCATAACGACGCGGTCGAGAAGGGACCAATCGAGGTAACGCTCAAGACGACCATCGGCGGAAAGACGGTCGAGGAGAAGAAGACGCTCGACGCCGGCAAGGGAATTCACGAGCTGAGCTTCAAGACCACGCTCAACCGGCCCGACGACGAACCCGAGGGCGGCGGCGACGCGGGTCGCCCGCGGGTGACGTTCGAGTTGACCGTCGCGGCTGGCGAGCAGACCGACGTGGTCCGCCGCGAGGTTCCCTTGGAAGCCTATGGCATGCCGGTCTACGCCACCGCCGGCGGCTCGGCCACGAGCGACACGACCGCCTGGGTTGAACCGCCGGCCGACATGCCGCTGGCCGCGCCGACGCTGGAAGTGATCGTCGGACCCAACGTCGAGAGTAGCCTCTTGGATGTGCTGCTGGCTCCGGCGCCTCGCTGCCAGCTCGACTCGCAGCGGATCGCCTCGGGGCTCGACAGCGCGACGAGCGACCTGATGGCGGCGGTTGCGATCCAAAAACTCCTCGGCAGCACGCGCCAGGCCGGCTCGCCGCGGGCCGAGGCGATCGACCTGCGGATTCGCGCCTCGATCAGCTTGCTGGTGTCGTCGCAGGCCGACGACGGCGGCTGGAGTTGGACGGGGAGCGGCGGCCCCAGCAACCAAACAACCGGTGGCAAGAACACCAGCAACCGCTATACGTCCGCGCGCGTCGTGTGGGCCTTGAGCCTGGCCCGCTCGGCGGGCTACAAGCTGCCCGACGAGGCTTTCGAGAAGGCGCTGACGTACCTCAACGCGCAAATCGCCGCCACCGCCGACGGCGACTACGACAGCAAGGCGGTGCTCCTGCAAGGCGCGGCCGCCGCGGGCCGCGGCGATTTTACCTTGGCCAACCGCCTTTTCCGCAACCGGCCCAGCCTGTCGAACGCGGCCTTGGCGCATCTGGCCCTGGCCCTGGCGCAGATGGACCGCCTGCCGATGGCCGGCGACATTCTCGACGTGCTGGCCCAGCGCAACCTCGACGACGCGGCGCCCAAGCGCACGGCGGCCATCGCCTCGTTGCCCTGGAGCCAGGCGGCGGCGGAACTGCGGGCCTTGTACCTGTTGGCCCAGGAGAAGGTGGCGCCCGAGGCGGCCCAGACCAGGCAATTGGTCGAGTGGCTGATGGCGCACCGGGCCGGCTTCCGCTGGTCGCCCGACAAGGCCACCGGGCCCGCCACGCTGGCCCTGGGCGAGTGGTTCGCCAAAACCCGCTTCCAGGGGGAGCACTACCAGCTCACCATCGTCGTCAACGACACCGACGCCGCCACGCTCGACGTCACCCAGGACGCCGGCACGCGGACCGTGCAGGTTCCGGCGAAGCTCTTGAAGCGGGGCAAGCAGAAAATCAATTTCCGCATCACCGGGCGAGGTCGGTTCACTTACCAGTGCGTGCTGGGCGGATTCGTTCCGGCCGACAAGCTCAAGAGCACCACGCGCGACTGGATCGTGAGGCGGCATTATGAACCGGCCGAGCGCGAGCTCGACGGCCAGCCGGTACACCGCGGCTTCGGCGTTTTACAGGGGAGCTACACGGCGTTCCGCAACCCGCTCACGCAATTGCCCGTCGGCCGGCGCGGCCGCGTCGAGATCGAGATCCAGCGGCAGAACGTGCCAGCCAACGCGACGGACGAGCAACTCGAGTACCTGGTGGTCAGCGAGCCGCTGCCGGCCGGCGCCACCGTGATCGAGCAGTCGATCAGCGGCGGTTTCGAGCGCTTCGAGATCTCGCCCGGCGCGATCACGTTCTATATCGGCAGCCGGCACTACATCGAGCCGATCCGTTATGACATCCACGGCTACCTGCCCGGAGCGTATCGCGCCGCGCCGACCGTGATCCGCAACCCCTACCGCCCCGAGCAACTGGCGGTGGCCCAAAGCAAATCGCTGGCGGTGCTGCCTCTGGGGGCGGCCAGTGGCGACGAGTACCAGCTCACGCCGCAAGAACTGTACGAGTTCGGCAAACGGCAGTTCGCCAAGCGTGAGCTGGCTGCGGCGGGCACGTATCTGACGGAACTGGTCGAGAAATGGCAGTTGCAGCCCGCCATTTACCAGGAAGCGGTCACGATGCTCCTGGACGTCCACCTCGAACAAGGGCCCGACGCCGCCATCGTCCGCTACTTCGAGCTGATCAAGGAAAAGTGGCCCGAGGTGGAGCTTTCGTTCGAGAAGATCATGCGGATCGGCGCGGCCTACGACAAGATCGGCGAGTACGAGCGCAGTTTCCTGGTCTTCCGGGCGACCGTCGAGAGCAGCTTCCTGCGCGAGACGGGCGTGGCTGGGTTCCTCGAAGCGCAGGGTGAGTTCTCGCGTTCGGTCGAGGTCATGGGCCGGCTCTTGGCCGAGTACCCGCCCGAGCCCTACGCGGCCGCGGCGCAGTACGCCCTGGCGCAGCGCGTTTACGCCTACGCCCCGCATGCGGCGGCCGACCCCAAGCTGCGCGAGAAGAAGCTCAACCGCGTCGACCTGGTGCGGCAGGCGCTGGCGATGCTCGACGACTTCCTCACCTCGTACCCCAACGACCCGGCGGCCGACCAGGCGAGCTTCTCGCTGGCCAACGCGCTCTTGGAGTTGAAAGCTTACCGCGAGGCGATCGTTGCCTGCAACTTGTACGCGGAGCGCTATCCGGCGAGCGACTATTTGGACAGTTTCTGGTACGTGGTCGGCTACAGCCACTTCGCATTGGGCGAGCACGAGCAGGCCCTGGCCATGTGCCGCAAGGTGGCCGAGGCCAAGCGAACCGACCGCCAGACCGGCCGTGAGCTGGAGAGCCACTACAAGTGGCAGGCGATTTACATCCTAGGCCAGGTCCACCACAGCCTGGGTCAGGCGGCCGACGCGATCCGCCAATACGCGCGGGTCGAGGAGCGTTTCGCCGACGCCAAGCAGGCCATCCAGTACTTCCTGCGCAAGGCGATCGCCTTGCCCGAGGTGACGACCATCCAGCCGGGCAAAGCCGTCGCGTTGGAACTGAAGTTCCGCAACGTCGCCCACTGCGATGTGCGGGTTTACAAGATCGACTTGATGAAGTTCAGCCTCTTGAAGCGGAACCTGGCCGGGATCACCGGCATCAACCTGGCCGGCATCCGCCCCTACCACGAGGCGGTCATCGAGTTGGGCGACGGCAAGGACTACCGCGACCGCGCGCGGAAGCTCCCCTTGCCGTTGAAAGACGAGGGGGCGTACCTGGTGGTCTGCCGCGGCGACGACCTGTACGCCAGCGGGCTGGTGCTGGTGACGCCGCTGGTGGTCGACGTCGCGGAGGAGGCTTCCAGCGGCGAGGTGCGGGCGACCGTGAAGGACGCCACCACGGACGGCTATGTTTCCGACGTCCATGTGAAGGTGATTGGGACGCGGAACCCCGACTTCGTTTCCGGCGAGACCGACTTGCGGGGCGTATTCGTCGCCGAGGCGATCCAGGGCGCCAGCACGGTGATCGCCGAGGCGGGCGAGGGCCGCTACGCCTTCTACCGCGGCAAGCTCGATCTGGGGCCACCGCTCGCGGCCGCCACGGCGCCGGCGGCGCCGCAATCCAACGTCGAACGCCCTCCGGCGCAAAGCTTTCCGGCGCAAAGCCAAGCCGAGCAATTGTTGGAGAGTTTGAACCAGAGCAACTGCGCCATCCAGCAGATGGGGTGCGAGAACCTCAAGAATCTCTATGAAAGGAACAAGACGGGGGTCCAGGCGAAGGAGGCGTATTAGGCGGTTGGTCAAATGCCAGAGTTGTTGTCAGTTGTCGGTTGTCAGTGGCTTGGCGGTAGCGGGCCGGCTTCACGGTGGTTGGGGCAGAGCCTGAGCGATGCGCCGGTCGCTTTCTCGCCCGGATTATTCATGGTCCCGTAGCTGGCTTCGCAAGAAGTCAGGCCGTGGACGCGAGTTACACCAGAATTCTTGCGAATTCTGCTACAGTACAGTGCGCGAGTTCCTCCCTGGACCATGAATAATCCGGGCTAGCCGGGGCATCGCGGCTGGGCGAAAGCGGCGTCGAATCGCCGCACTCCAAAGAGGGTGCGGGCGTTTTTTGCCCTTGCCTATCTTCACCCTTGGCAGGTATCATCCCGACCCCTTGTAGAGCGCTGGGCATCAGGTGCAAGGACGGACCTGGTGAGACCGAATAGGAAGGGAGTCAATCCGGCCATGCAGTCGTCGGGAATGGTGGCATTTCGCGCGACGATCATGATTGTGTGCATGGTCGGCCTCCCGCTGGCGGCGGTGGTGGGGACGGCGCTGCCCAAGGCGGTGCAATCGGCGATTCAGAGCCATTCAAAGCAGGCACCGCCCGCCGACGGCGACGAGCCATCGACCCGCGGCGCCAGGCCCGACGAGTCTCAGACCGCGAAGGCGGCCACAAAGGCCCCATCCACCGCGGCGGGGGCCGAAACGGGACCGGAAAGCCTGCCGCGAGCCCGAATCACCGCCGTCCAGCCCGTCGGAAACGGGACGCCGGTCGCGAGCCAGGGACCGGTCGCGAGCCAGGCACAGGTCGCGAGCCAGGCACCGGTTGCGAGCCAGGCACCGGTTGCGAGCCAGGCACAGGTCGCGAGCCAGGCGCGGAACGCGGCGCCCAGTGAGCCCAATAAACTGCCGGGCGGAGCGGCCGTCGGCCGAAACGATGCGACGGCCTCGCTTTGGTCGCGTGGTGAGCGTCCGCCCGCGACCGCGCGGCGCGTTTCCCTTGGCGCCGAACGACAACCACAACGGCGGCCGCGCGGCGCGTCGCACGGCGAGCCGCCCACGACCCGTCGCGGTGAGTCGCCGTTGAAGGCAACCACCTATTCAGACCGCGTCGAATCGGGAGCGGACGACTCGGATCGCTCGGAATCAGCCGATCGGCTTGCCGCGGATTCCGCCGAGCTGGCCGCGGAACCGGACGCCGACGACCCGTTGAGCCGCGGTGAATGGCGATTGCGCAAGTTGGGCGCCGTCGGATACCGCTTGGAGACATGGGGCGTCACCGGCCAACTCTATCGCTTTAGTTGCAAGGTGGCGCTCTCAAACCAGGGCCAGGCGACGCGGCACTTCGAGGCCACGGAAACCAGCCCCGCCAAGGTGATTGAGGCGGTCGTCGAGCAAGTCGAGGCCTGGCACGCGAAGAGACGCTAAGTGGTTGATGGGCCGGAATTAGGTCTTGCCATCCGGCTGCCCACGGCTTACTTTGAGCGGCATGTTGCCAGTTCCCCGATCGGTCGCCCAGCGGTTACGAAGCGTGAGCCTGCGCTACCGTCACGCGCTGGCGGCGCCGGCGGCGCCGGCTGCGCGGGGCGATGGCCCCAAAGCAACCTCACGCGCAGCGGGGCAACCGGCCAAGGCGGCGGAGGTCGAATCGGACAGTTCCGTCCGCCGCGACCCGCGCGCGGCGAGGGTCGAGGCGGTGTTGTTCGTCGCCACGGAACCGCTGGGCAGCCGAAAAATCGCTCAATTTGCCAGCTTGGCGGACGGCACGGAAGCGCGTACATTAATTCGCCGGCTGAACCGATATTACGATTCCCAGGACAGCGCGTTCCGGATCGAAGAAATCGCCGGCGGGTTCCAATTGCTCACGCGGCCGAAGTTCGGCGGCTGGTTGCGGCGGCTCCACCAGGCGCCGGTCGAAACCCGTCTGTCGGCGCCGGCCATGGAAACCTTGGCGGTCGTCGCCTATCGGCAAGTTGTGCCGAGGGCCGAGATTGAAGCGGTGCGCGGCGTGCAGTGCGGAGAAATGCTGCGGCAACTGATGGAACGAGATTTAGTGCGGATCGTCGGACGCGCGAACGAACTGGGCCGCCCGTTCTTGTACGGCACCACGAAGCGGTTTTTGCAACTTTTCGGACTGCGGCACCTCGACGAGTTGCCGCGTGCCGACTTGCTTCGGCGCGCCGAGGACGGCACGACGAACGACGACGCGCGACATGAAACCAACCCCGTCGCGGGACGGGAAGCGGAACTAACCCCCACTGATTCGAACGAGGAGTCTGAAGTGAGTATCGCAGCCAATCCGGAGCCAGCCCGCGAAGATCTGTGGAAATTGCGCGCCGTCGCAACGCTGACCGGCCCACAAGCCGAGGTCGATGAAGACGATGATCTCGAAGACGACGACGATTGGGACGACGACGAGGATGACGACGACGATGACGATGATGACGACGATGACGACGACGACGATGACCTCGAAGACGACGAGTGGGAGGAAGTCGACGACGACGACGACGAATGGGACGACGACGAGGACGATGATGAGGATGAGGAAGAGGATGACGACGACTGGGAAGACGACGACGATGAAGATGAAGAGGACGACGATTGGGAAGATGAAGAGTAGCGTTACTCGTTCCCACGCGGAGCGTGGGAACAAGGGTCGGCTCGCGTTAATCCTTCAGATGAAACAGCTTCTTCATCGCGTCGCGCAAGGCGTGCAGGGTGCCCGTGTGCGCCGCGTCGCGGAGCGATTCCAGCGGCGGGTGCAAGAGCTTGTTGATCAGCCTGTCGAACGATTGCCGGATCTCGCCGCGCTGCTGGTCGCTCAGGTCGGGCAGGCGGTTGAATAGCCGCCGCAACTCATCGTCTTTCGGCTCCTCCCATCCTTGCCGCAGCCGCTTGATGATCGGGCCGGTGGCGTGGTGCCGCAGTTCGGCCATGAACAGGTTCGTCTCCTGCTCGACGATCCGCATCGCGGCGGGGAGTTCCCGTTCGCGTTCCTGGCGGTTGCGCTCGCAGGCCGCTTCGAGGTCATCGAGTGTGAAGAGGTAGACGTTTTTCGACTCGCCGATCGCCGGGTCGAAGTCGCGGGGGATGGCCAGGTCGAGAATGAACAGGTCGCGTTGGTAGCGGGCCGGCTCGATGCGCTGGAAATCGGCGAGCGTGACGATCGGCTCGGCGGCGCCGGTGGTGCTGATCACCAGATCGGCGGCGGCCAGCGCCTCGCCCAGCCGATCCCAGCTCAGCGCCCGGCCCCGCCAACGCGCCGCCGTCGCCAGGGCGCCATCGAAATTTCGGTTCACCACCGTCACGTCGCCGGCCCCCTCGTCGCGCAAGTAGCGCAGGGCCTCCTCGCCCGTCTCGCCCGCGCCGATCACCAGCACATGCTTGTCGTCGAAGCGCTCGAAGATCCGCTTGGCGAGGTCGGCGACGGCGAGGCTGGCGACGCTGACTCGTTTTTCGTTGATCGACGTCTCGCTGGCCACGCGTTTGGCCACGCGCAGCGCCGCCTGGAAAATTTGGTTCGTCATGGGGCCGGTGCTGCGGCGGGCCAGGGCCAGATCGTAGGCCCGTTTCACCTGGGCGACGATCTGGGGTTCGCCGACGACCATGCTGTCGAGGCTGGCCGCCACGGTGAACAGATGCCGCACGGCGTCCTCACCGGTTCGTTCGAAGAGATCGTCGAAAATGTCGAGGACATCCAGCCCGTGGAAGGCGGCCAGAAACTCGGCGACATCCTGGTGTGTCGGCGCGCGCTCGGGATCCTCCGCGGCCGTGTAGAGTTCGACTCGGTTGCAGGTCGAAAGCAAGACCGCCTCGGTCTGTGGGAACCGTTGGCGCAGTCGGTCGAGCGCCGCCTCGGCCTGGGCCGGGCTGAAGGCCAACCGTTCGCGCGTCGCCACCGACGAGTAGCGGTGGCTACAACCGACGAGCTGGAGCTTCATGAGCGCCCTCCCGGGTGGAAAGGGAACAGCTTCCAGGTGACAGGGGACCGTGCCCGAACATAACGCTGGACAAACAGGGGGCTAACGCCCCCCGCTGGACAAACAGGGGGCTAACGCCCCCCGCTCGCCTGCCCACGGCCTTCCGCCTTCCGCGTTCTCCGTCCCGATTTCCTACTCCGCTCACCTGCCCCCTGGCTCCTGGCTCCTGACTCCTGACTCCTTCCTTACTTCCCTCCGCTCCGTGCCGTGTCGGCGAAAACAGCCGCACGCCCAGCGCCAGCAGCAGAAACAGGAAGCTGGCCACGGTCAAGTACGCGACCTTGCGCCCCTGCCTGGCGGGCTTGTAGACCAGGCTGAACACGGCGGCGGCGATCAGCCACGCCGTGATCAGCCCGGAACTCCAAATCACCGGATCGGTCCACGGTACGTATTCTTCTTCCGATTGTCCGTGGTTGACGACGTTCAGTACGACACCGGACAGGAATCCGATCAAGAGCATCAGGGCCGAGACGCGAACCGCGCGGCTGTTGGCGCGTTCGAGGTGTTCCAGGCTGGGCAACTGGAAACCCTGCGATGGGCGGACCTTGTGCTTCAGGCGGTAACTTTGCGCCAGGTGCATCGCGCCGGCGACGAAACCGACGAGCACGGCGACCGTGCCCAACAACAAGAAGCCGCCGTGGATCATGCCCCAGATCTGCGAGGCCCTGGTCCGCGGAAAAGGAACCTGATCGGCGAAGTGGGCACAGCCGATCAGGCCCAGCACCAGCGGCAGCGTGAACAAACCGACGGCCGTGCGCGGATGTTGGAGTGTGAGATAGAGGTAGACGACCGCCAGCACCCAGGCCGCCAGCAGATACCAATCGTATTCGCTCGACAAGGGCGCGGCCCCGGCCTCGATGGCACGCCGCCCCAGGAACAGCGTGTGGGCAAGCAAGCCCGCCCCACCGAAACCCAGCAGAAGCGCCCCGCGCACGCCGCTACGGAACGCCAGCCGCGAGGCTTCGAGCAATAAGGCCACCGTGTAACTGGCCGCGAAGCAGAAGATGGTCATGGGGCATGGGTCATGGGTCGGTTCCGGTCTTCCTCTGTCTGTCCGCCCACTTTCTCCTTTCTCCTTTCTCCTTTCTCCTTTCTCCTTTCTCCTTTCTCCTTTTTAACTTTCTCCTTTTTAACTTTCTCCTTCCGTCTCATCCAGCCCGTACTCCTTCGACTTCCTGTGCAGCGTGTTTCGATTGATCCCCAACTTCGTGGCCGCCTTGACCTGGACGTTTTCGCAAGCGGTCAGCACCTGCGAAAGCAGTTCCTTCTCGACGCGATTGACGATCCTGGCGTGCAGGTCCGTGCCCTCGGCCCCGGCCTCGGCGATGCCTCGCAACACCAACTCGTGAGTCAGCGTTTCGACGTCGACGCCGGCCAGCCGCTTGGACTCGGGCCTTCGCCCCAGCACGGCGTCGGGCAACAGGTCGCAGGTCAATTCGTCGCCGGGCGCCAGCACGACGGCGCGCTCGATGTAGTTCTGCAGCTCGCGGACGTTGCCCGGCCATTCGTAGCCTTCCAGCGCCTCCAGCGCCTTGGGCTCGATGTGCGCCACATAACGATCGTTCTCCTCATTGTAAATGGCGAGGAAGTGTCCAATCAACTCGCGGACGTCCTCGCGGCGCTCGCGCAAAGGCGGCAGATGGATCGGCACCACGTTGAGCCGGTAGTAGAGATCCTCGCGGAATCGCTCGGCCTCGATCTCGTCGAGGAGGTCGCGGTTGCTGGCCGCGATCACACGGGTATCGACGCGGATCGTGTGTGTGTCGCCCACGCGCTCGAACTCGCGCTCTTGCAGCACGCGCAACAACTTGACTTGCAGCTTGGGTGTGGTCGAGTTGATCTCGTCGAGGAACACGGTGCCGGTGTGGGCGGCTTCGAAGCGGCCCGTTCGGTTGTCGATCGCGCCGGTGAACGAGCCGCGGACGTGACCGAACAATTCGCTTTCCAACAGACTCTCGGACAAGGCGCCGCAATTGACCCGCACGAACGGCCCAGTGCCGCGCGGGCTGAGCGTGTGGACCGCCTTGGCGATCAGTTCCTTGCCCGTCCCGGTCTCGCCCAATAGCAGCACCGAGGCGTTCGAGCGGGCAACCAGGCGCGTGCGCGCATAGACCTTCTGCATGGCCGGACCCGCGCCGATCAGGCCGGTGATCGGTGGAGTGGAATCATGAGGGTCGAAGGCTCGCACGGGTGGCTACTCCACTTCCGCGCGAGCCTCGATCGCGTCGAGCAGCGAACCCAACAAGCGTTGCGTCTCGCGGTCCTGGGTTTCGCTCCGATTGTAGCGTTCATATTGGCGGGCAATCTCGCCGGTCGTCAGCAGCGTGCCGAAGCGGCCCACGCTTTCGGCGAAGGCGTCGGCCGCCGCCCGCCGCGCCTCCAACGGGCTTAGCGGCCGGCTGACCAGATCGACCAGCGCTTTCTGGCTGGTGGCGGTTCCCAGGGTGGCCAGCACCCTCGCGGCCTTCGGGCTGTGCTCCGGCCGTTCGAGTGCTTTCAAAATCGCCGGTTCGATCCGCCGCAGGTTGTAAAGCCCCGGCGGCACCTGGGCCAGTTCGACCAGCCAGGCGAGCGCTTGCTCGGCCTGCCGATCGCGCTCTTCGATGCCCACGGCGTCGCGGCCCGCCGCCGCGAGCAGCCGGCCAAGCTGGAATTCGAGTCGCGCCAGGTTTTCGGTGGGAATGATCACCACCGCGGGCGGGTAGAGTCGCGCCAGCCTCTCGGCGCGGCTGAGCTCGTCGCTGGCGGCCATAATGCCGATCGGCAATCGCGCGGTGCGGCTGTCGGCGTGAATCCGTTCGAGCAACTCGCCCGACGTGGGCGCCGCGAGCTTGAAGTCGATCAGGGCCAACTCCAGATCGGGCGAGGCCGTGGCCCCCGCCACGACGTCATGATCGATCGTCGCGACTTGGGTCTCGTACCCCAAAGTGGCCAAGAGCCCCGCCTCCTGTTCGGCCGTGGCGGCGCGCGGGTGGCCCACCAGCGCTCGCTTCGCGCCGGCCGACGAGGCGAAAAACCCCAGCGCCGCGGGCACGAAACTCGAACCGGGGTACGGCTTGGTGGGCCGCAGCGAGACGATCGCCTCCAGCGCCGAGAACCGCAGCCGCCGGTCGGCCTGCCGTGCCGCTTCGACCAGGACACTGGGTTGCGGCAGTTTGCGATAGAGCACGTCGACCGTGCCGATCTTGCCGTTGCCCTTGCCCAGGATGCGGGCCGCCGACGCCGCGGCCAGCAGGTGCCCGCCGGCGATCGAGTCTTCCAGCAAATCCTCGACGGCGGCGACGCCGCGATCGGCCGCCTCAACCTCGGCGCTCGTCAGCCCGTCGGCCGTCGCTTGCGCCGCCGCGGGACGCAACGCCTCGGCCTCCAATCGCGCACCCAGGTAAACCGTCAGCGCCGCATGATGGTGGCGCTTCAGTTCCATCGCGTCGCCGGCCCAGCGGGCGGCAACCCGCAGTGCGGCCACCTGCGCCGTCGTCGGCTCCGACACGAGCCGCGAGGCTTCGGCGTCCCACCGCCAGACGTTCAGCGGCGGTTCGCCGTCGTTGGCCCCCTCGTGTTGGCGGTCGTACAGCTTGCGGGCGCTTCGCTCGAGCGCATCGGCCGCCTCGTCGACGTCGGGCACGCGGCCGATCGACCCGACCAGCGCTTGTTGGGCCGCCGCTTGGATCTCCGCTGGACTGGTCTCGATCAACGCCGGTCCCAGGAACTCCAGCGCCAAATCCGCTTGCTCCATTCGCCCAAGGATCTCGATGGCCTCGGTTCGCAAGGCGGCTTGGGCGTCGTGTGCCAGCGCCACCAGTGGCGGGACGGCCTCGCGCCCAAAGGCCAAGAGCGCCGCGCCGAAGGCGCCGTGGTGCTCGGCCTGCGCCGTGTCGGCCAGCGCGGCCAGCAAAGCCGCCAGGGACGACTCGCGTCCGGCGCGGAGCCTTACGATCGCCGCGTGACGCAACTCGATCGACGGGTTCTTGAGCTGTTCGATCAGGGCGGCGATCCGCGCCGGGTCGCGGGCTTTCTTATCGGCGGCCGAGAGCACGGCGTCGGCGAACTTGCGTCCGTCGGGCTGCAATTCCTCAACCAGCGCGAGCTTCATGAACGCGGCCGAGCCGAACTTCTCGGCCAGCGCGGCCAATGCCGCCTCGTCGAGCTTGGCCTCGGCCAAACGCGCCGCCAGCGGCGCCACCTCGGCCATCGCTCCCAAGTCGATCAGCAGGTCGGCCACGCGGAGCAGTTCGGCGGGCGTCGTCGGGTTCGTCTCGAGCAACTCGCGCACGGTGGGATCGTTCGCCCTTGAACGCATGATCTTCACGGGCGCGACGCCGGGCGGGGAGGCCTCGGCCGGGTCGTCCTCATCGCCTTGGGCGCGTAACGGCGGCGCGCCAAACCCAGCCAGGGCGATCAGCGCGATGCAGATGCCATACAAATTGAACCGTGAATCCCAGATCATGGTGCGACTCGTTACAACGGTGAAGTCCAATTTCGATTTGACTCCTGACTTGCGACCTCTCTTCCGATCCCCAGCCTCTCCCTCCACGCTTCCACCTGTTTTTCCACCTCCGCCGGATTGGTCGAACCGAAGCTGACGAAGGCCCGCACCGCCCGTTCCACCCCCAGCACCTGATAAACCGTTTCATCGAGGCTCGGGTCGGCCTCCCGCAGTTCGGCCAGCGACAACCCGGCCAACGGCACGCCGCGGGCTCGCGCGCCGCGGACGAGCTTCCCGACCAACTCGTGGGCCGTGCGCTGGGGCAGCCCGCGGCCGATCAAATGCTCCATCAGCGTGGTGGCGTCGAGGTAGCCTTCGTCCAGCCGCGCGGCGATGACCCGCCGGTCGAGCTCGGCCCCGCCGATCAACGGCGCCGCCACTTCCAGGCAGTTTCGCACCGTGTCGAACGAGTCGAACAGCGGCTCCTTGTCTTCCTGTAAATCGCGGTTGTACGCCAGTGGCAAGCCTTTCACCAGCACCAAAAGCCGCGTCACGTTGCCGATCACGCGGGCCGTCTTCCCTCGCACCAATTCCAGCACGTCGGGATTGATCTTCTGGGGCATGATCGACGAGCCGGTGCAAAACTCCTGCGGCAAATGCAGGAAGCCGAATTCGGTGGTCGACCACAAAATCCACTCCTCGGCCCAAGTGCTCAGATGGGCGGCCACCAGCGACAAGGAGAAGGCAAACTCCAGCGCGAAGTCGCGATCGCTCGATACATCGAGGCTGTTTGCCGCGACGGAGTCGAACCCCAGCCGCCGTGCGACGTCGTCGCGGTCGATCGGCAGGCTCGTGCCGGCCAACGCCGCGGCGCCCGCGCTCGACACATTGGCCCTTCGCCGGCAGTCGGCCAAGCGGCCCCGGTCGCGTTCGAATTTCTCGCAATAAGCCAACCAATAGTGGGTGGCCAGCACGGGCTGGGCACGTCGCAGGTGCGTATAACCGGGCACAATGCAGCCGCGATCGCGCTCGGCTCGGCCGACGAACGCCCATTGCACCGCGACGAGCCGCTGATCGACCTCGTCGATCGCCTCGCGCACCCAGAGGCGCAGATCGGTTGCCACCTGGTCGTTGCGGCTGCGGGCCGTGTGCAGTTTGCGGCCAACGTCGCCCAGGCGGTCGATCAACGCTTTCTCGACATGCATGTGAATGTCTTCGAGCTCGACATGGAACTCGAAACACCCTTGCTCAATTTCCTGGCGGATGTGGCCGAGCGCCTGCGTGATTTGTTGGCATTCGTCCTTGGTCATGAGACCGACCTGCGCGAGCATCTCGGCATGGGCGATGGACGAGCGAATGTCTTGCGCGTACAAGCGTCGGTCGAAGTTCACGCTTTCGGTGAACTTTTCCACTTGGCGATCCGTCGCCTGTTCGAAAACACCGGCCCAAGCTTTGGCTGCCAACGTGCGGCTCGCGAGACGCGTGGTAAATGGTCCTTGGAATTACGTCAAGATATTTACTCTAAACAGCTTACGGCGAGGTGTCAACGAACGGCGACGGCCTCGGGGCGTGCCTGGTTCCGATTGTGCCGGTTGTGCGGCACGCGTAGCGGAACTCGTGAGAGTTCCGATGCCCCTGCCCCAAGGGTCGGAATTCTCACGAATTCCGCTACACCTGTGGCCGGGCGAGAAGGGCAAAGCGGGATTTGCCAGCGCGGGTCCACGAACGCGTTCGGCGTCTGGTCCTGGAAAGCGAGCCGGTCGTTCCACCGTTGTAGGAGGATGGTGGGCCAGGGCAACCTTTGCCGTTGCTTAGATCCCTACGAGAACATTTCGGCTTCGATCAACCTCATGTATCGATTGGCATAAAACAGGTCTGGCTGCTGGTATCGCGGTCTCGCGCGAATGGTAAACCGTGGATCTTTTGGGTTTTCCGAGTCGAACAAGACGAATCCAAGCCCGAACACCTGGCACAGGGCGTCGAGGCGTGCGACCTCATCATCAGGCGCCTTGTTGGAAATTACCAAATAGACCTTATGACTGAAGAGGCAGTACGCACATGCCTGTCCGAACGCCGTGACGAGTTGGTAGACGTCAGGCTTGACCTCGGCGGAAACAATTTCCACGGGTGCTTGAATGATGTCACTTCGCTTGGATTCGCGTTTGCCGATCACGTCGGGGGTTCCCCACTTGTCGCGGAACCGATTGCCGCCAAGAGGGATGGCTTTCGTACATTCCTCCATCTCATTCATCAACCAGTCGGCGAATGATTCGTAGAAATCTTCTTCCTTGAATTTCTCCGGCCGCTTCGGAACGAGTTCTTCCTTGAGTTGATCGGTATCCGCCGCGCGGAATTTGGTGAGCCGGTACAGGCCGCGCGATGGTTTATAAATGCGATCAGGAAAACGTTCGTCGAGGCCATAGACGTTGCCATGCACCGTATTCTGTTTGAAGGAGCCGTCCAATTCCATCACGCGCCTGACGAGGTTGGAATAACGCAGACCCTCGGGTGTGGCGTTCAGGGCTTCCAAGGCCTTCTCAACGATCCGTTCACCAATTGTAGCCATGAAAACCGCCATGTGGGGCAAACGAATCGGCTTCTTTACCTCTCTGCTCCCGAAAGAAGACGCTTGCCAAGTCGTTAGAGCGAGTTTACCACCACTGCACGGCTGGAACAAGCCCCCGCCGCCATCGGCTGGCGAGAGGGGAAGAGAGCGCTATCGCCCCCGTTCGCCAGCGCCCCAGCGCGTGTCGGGCTTACTGGGGCGACCGCGCCGCCTGGCTTTCTTTCCAGGCCGCGGTGTAGGCGGCGAAGCCGCGACCGACATGGGCCGGGGCGGCACGTAGCGCAGTGGCAAGATCGTCGGCGAAAAGCGATCGCCCCCCGGCGACCCAAAGGCTGGCCGCCTGCACCGCGACGGCCTCGTCGTAGTCGGCCAGCGTCCGGCACAACTCGGCCGCGTCGTGGCCGGCCGCGGTCACCAGCCGTCCGGCGTAGCCGTGAGCAACGGTAAAACCCTCCGCGTCGTCGGCATCGAGCCGCACCGCGCCCGTCGCGCCGATGACGTAGGGCCGCCAGTCGGGCGACGTGGGCTGATAGGCCTTCGGGATCGGCCAGTAGGGCGCGGTCACGCCCGGCCCCGTGGCGATCGCCAACAGGTACAAATCGTGCTTCGGCCGCGGCAGCGTCCAAGTGGCCTGCCATTTGACGCCCGCCGGTTGGCGGCCCTCGGCCGGCACCTCGATGGTTGCCTCGCGGATCGGAACGCCGTTGGCATAAAGCACGACGTGGCTGACCTTTGTCCATGAGGGGCCGAGTACGCGAATGGCGATGTCGACGTCTTCGGTTACCCCAACCAGGTCGCCGGGACCATACCGGCCGCCAATGGTGATCTCGGTCAACAGCCCCAGGCTCACGCTCACGCGACCTGCCAGCAGGTTGCCGACCGCCACGTCGACGTCGATCGCACCGGGGTCATCGTCGGCGCAGCGAATGTAGGTCCGCCCCTGGCCGATGAAGTGCCGCGCCACGTCGTGCGAGTCGCTGCCACCGACGGGCGTGATCGCCAGGCCGCGATTCAAGAGGCCGAACCAATCGCGAAAAAGTTGCAAGGGATCGCTTTGCAACGCCCCGGAGTTGACGACTTCCATCGCATTGGCCCGCAGCGTGCGACCATCGAGGTTCTCGCCGGCCACGCCGATGTGGTGCTCCGGGCCGAAGGGGCGGAAGCCGCCGTGCAAGTCGCGCGCGTGGTTGAGCACCGCGATGCGCGGGCTCCCTGTCGAGAAAATGCGACCGAAGAGCGTTGGCCAGTCGGCAACATCCGCGTCAATGGCCGGAGCGTCGGCGGCCAGAGGGAAGACGTTGAAGTGCCCCAGCCGGGCCGTCGTGACTTCGTTGCCGGCGACGGGTGTAAAATAGCGGCGCAGGCCGGCCGCCCTGGCCGCTTGGTCGTAGTCGACGCGCAGGTTGTGGTCGGTGGCGATCGGCAGTTCGATCCCTTCGCCGGCCACGGCGATCAGGCGTTCGGCCAGCGTGGCGTCGCCGTGGCCCGAGTAGGTGAGCGTGTGGCAGTGGGTATCGCAGGCGACCCAGCCTTCGGTCGGCACTTCGCGACGGATCGCCAGCTTCACGCTCGCGGCGCCGCCGGAGGTCAGATCGACGTCCGCCGAATCGATTCCGTACTCGAAACCGCGGCCGGCATACAGCGTGTAGCGACCGGCGGGTAGGGAAAGCCGCGCCTTTCCGTCGCAGGTGTAGACCACGCCCGGGCGAACCGCCAGCCGTTCGCCCGATTGGGTTCCCAGGGTCATCAGCGAGCCGTTGCCGTCGACGAGCGTCAAGCGGCAGGGGACCGGCTCGCCAGCCTCGGTGACGGCAACCTCCAGCATGGCTTCGTTGAGCACCGCTTCGAGCCGCCGGTCGTCAAGCCGCAGGTCGCCCACCAGAACATCATCGGGCGCGCCGCCGGCGGTGACGATTGCCAATGTGTTCCGACCGGCCGGAAGGTCATCGGGCAAAGACCAAAAGCTGACCGTGTCGTTTTCGTCCTGTGAGAGCCGGCCGATATCGCGGTCGTTGACTGTGAGCTTCCACGATTGTTTCACATCGCGGTGCCGCAGCCGCAGCGTTTTGGGCGGATGGCCGGCCTCAACGTCAAACGCGATGTTCAGTCGGTCGCCTTCGGCTTGATCGGGGAACTCCGTCCATTCGCGCACGTCGCCGGCGCGGAGGTGGTGGAGCTTGAAGTCGACTATGGTTTCGCCGGCGAACGTCGGAACGCATACGGCCAGGACAGCGGCAAGCACCGCGAAACTGCGAGTCATGGGGAGCGAGGTTCCTGCGAGCGCCAATTCCATCGATCATGTCGGTAGTTTGAGGATTTGAGCGCCGTCGGAACGCGCGCAACCATGCGCTTCGCAACCCCGCTTCAAACTCCGCGAAAAGTCGAATCACGTACGTCGCTTCGAGGTTTTCGCGAAGATTTCCAAAGTCGCGATGTCCGAGGTCGAACGAAACGAGGGCCGACGGATCGGAGCGCAACCGCTCGGCCAACATCGCCACGGCGACGGTCGCAGTTCCGTATTCGCGTACGACGCCCCGCAGACGTCCTTGCCGTTCCTCTCGTTCCTTCACGCTTTGTCCGCCAGGTCGATGGCCGCATTGACGAAGGCGTCCTCGGACCAATCACCCCTGGGCCCATCGTCCTCAAATGCGCGCAGTCGCCATCCTTTCGAATCGAGCAGGATCGGAATGTCGTGGTAGGAAGGAAAGACCGCCAGATCGACACGCCCCTCCGCTCCCATGACAAATCGAGCAATCGGTTCAAGGATCAGGCGGCTCGAGGGAGTCTGCAACCTCAAGATGGGAACTTCGTAGCTGCCAATGCGGTCTTCCGTCAGCGTCAGCGATTCGCGGCCGACCCACCAGCCGCGTTTGATCGCCCAAGCCTCCACATCGTCAGCCAGTTTCGTGACGTCGGCAATCCAATCGGCCCGGATTCGCTCCCAGTTCTCGACGGGCACGCGCGGCAATGTTTGTTCAGGCATGGTTCAACACCTCGTTCACCTAGAGTTCAAGAATACGTCTTGCCACCCACGGCTCAGTCTCCCCAGGTCATCCAGTTCCAATATACCGCGCCGGCTTGAGGTCCGTCGAGCGATTCTTACTTCGCGCGGCCGACAATGAGACATTCACGGTGGCTGGGGCAGAGCCTTAGCGATGCCCGGTCGCTATCTTGCCGGGGCATCGCTAACGCTCTGCCACCAGCCACCACTTTCTACTGGCAAGATGTCTCATTGTCGGCCGCGCGAAGCATAGCTTTCCTGCTGAATGATTTGCTATAATGTCAGCCGACGTCGATCATGCGCCCTGGGGCCGCGCGCCGACGGGCGGCCCCACCACGATTTCGACCATAACCGGGTGACCCATGCTGAACATTCTTGGTTCGACACGCCAATTCTGCGGCGGAATGTCCCGCCGCGATTGGCTCCGCGTGGGAAGCCTGGGCCTGGCCGGCATGACGCTGCTTGACTTGGCCCAGTGGCGGCAAGCATCGGCTGCCAACGACGACCAACGCCCGCGGTCGTTCGGCAAGGCCAAAAGCATCATCCTGATCCACCTCTACGGCTCGCCCAGCCAACTGGAAACCGTTGACCCCAAGCCCCACGCCCCCGTCGAAATCCGTGGCGAGTTGGGCCAGATTCCTTCGAGCGTGCCCGGCTTGAACGTCTGCGAACTGCTGCCGAACCTGGCCAAGGTCATGGACCGATGCACGGTGCTCAGGTCGCTCACGCACCCTTACCCGCTGCACGGCGTGGCCTTCGCGTTGACCGGTGTGCCGGCCATCGACGTGCCGATGGAACTGAACCCTCACGATCCGCGGCACTGGCCCTTCTTTGGCTCGGTCGTCGATTACGTCGACTCGCACAACCCCGGGCGCACCGCGCCGCGCGGCGTTCCGGCCAATGTCGCCCTGCCCTGGCAGTTTAGCAGCCGGCGCGTGGGCGAGGTGCCGCGGGCCGGCCCCTATGCGGCCTTCCTCGGCGGCGAATACAACCCGGTCTGGACCGATTTCATCGGCACGGCCACTAAGTCGCTCGCCAAGACGCTGCTCAAGCAGGTCTACACCGAAAATGATCCTTACATCGGAATCACGCCCGACAGCCATTTCGTCGTCCCCTCGGCGACCAGCTTGCAGAGCGACGTGACGCTCGACCGGCTCAACCGCCGCCGCTCGCTGGTCGAGCAGTTGGACCATGCCCGCGCCGACCTGGGCGGCTCGGCCGGCGGAAAGCAACTCGACCGCTACCGCGAGATGACCTACAGCTTGTTGGAATCCGACCAGTTGCGCGCGGCGCTCGATGTGCGCGCCGAGCCGGAAGCCACGCGAAAAATCTACGGCGACACGCTTTTCGGCCAGGGATGTCTTGCCGCCCGCCGCTTGGTCGAGGCGGGCAGTCGCGTGGTCACGCTGTTTTGGGACGAGTACGGATTGGCCGGTAGCGCCTGGGATACGCACTGGAACCATTATCCTCGAATGCGGCAAGAGCTTTGCCCCGGCTTCGACCAGGGTTGGTACGGTTTGATCACCGACCTCGACCAGCGCGGCTTGATGGACGACGTGCTGGTCGTCTGCACCAGCGAGCACGGCCGCACGCCGCAACTCAATTCAGCAAACGGCGGCGGGCGCGATCATTGGTCGCGGGTGTACTCATCGCTCGTGGCCGGTGCGGGCGTGCAGCGGGGCCATGTGGTCGGCGCATCCGACAAACATGGCGGCGACGTGGCCGACCGGCCTGTGAGCCCAAAAGATTTGCTGGCCACGATGTACCACCTCCTAGGGGTTGACCATCGGCTGATGGTACACGACCACCTGGGCCGGCCGCTGCCGATTGTCGACGGCGAACTGATTACGGAAATCCTTTCATAGTAATGGTTTGTATCTAAGAACGCGGGCCATGGTTCTGGCTTTTCGGCCTTGCGGACGATGCGATTTGAATGCTTGCGACGGGTCTCGTGGCGTTTCCGCAAGCTACGCTTCTTAAGATTAAGGGTGGCAATTAGCTTGCTTTTCAGACCAAATTCGGTCATGCTGGGAGTCTGCCATCGGGCTCCCTCCTGACGATTCGCCCGTGCCATGCCTTCGACGACGGCCGCCCGACCGTATGGGAAGGTGAAATCCGCGAGAAACTCCCCATGGGATATACCTGCCGCGCGAAGTTAGCCACCGCGTTCCATGAAGCGGGCCACGCCTGCGTGTCGCTTGTGCTGGGCCGGCCCATCGAGGCGGTCTCGGTGATGTTTCATAGCCAGCGGGTTTTTTTCGAGCACGGCCAATGGTTGCCGGCGGAATGCGCCTGCGTTCCTGAGCAACTGGATACAGACATCATGATCGGTCTGGCCGGTGCTTTGGCCGAGGCCTATGCGGTTGGCCAAGGACACGCTGTCACCGCGGAGGAAAGCCCGTCGCATGGCGACGTGTGGGTCAACGAGGCGATTCAACAATGGCTGGCTCGCGGTGAGTGCGACTTGCACCTGGACGACGACCACATTGACTGGCTGCGAGAACGCACTTGGAGCGCCTTGACGAATCGCGGCTGTTGGGACGGAGTGGCGGCGGTGGCCTGGGCGCTCGTCTATCGGGTGCGACTGGCGCCGGCCGATGTCGAACGGCTTTTCTGGAGCGCGGTCGCCGCGCACCAGCGGAGTGAGGCCGAGCGGGCCAGCGTGCCGGAGCACGCCGCCTGAGCGGCAGCCGCGTTTGTGGTGCGGGCGTCCCGCCTGCCCTGGGCAGCCGAGACGGCTGCACCGCAAATTACGACCTCCCGACTAAAAGCCTATCCCAAAACCGCCCGGCAGGCGGGACGCCTACAACGGCGGTTTTGGGATAGCCTCTAAGAGGCCAGGATGCGATGACGGGGCCGACTCTGTAGGGAACGCCCTTCGTGGCGTTCCGTCTGGTTGACACCAGTGCCCAAAAAGTCCACCATGCGGGCATGTCCAAAGCCAGCCATCTCGACCGTTTGCTGGGTGAAGGGATCGTGGCCATCATCCGCGCCGCCGACCCCAGCCGGCTGGTCGATGTGGCCCAGGCCCTCATCGACGGCGGCGTGTCGGTGATGGAGGTCACCTTCACCGTACCCAGGGCCGAGCAGGTCTTGGAGCGGGTGGCCGACCGCCTGGGCGACAAAGTCTTGCTCGGCGCCGGCACCGTGCTCGATACCGAAACGGCACGCATGGCGATGGCGGCCGGCGCGCGGTTCATCGTTTCGCCGGTCGTCAATTTCGAGGTGATCCGCTTCTGCCGCCGATACGACATGCTCGTCCTGCCCGGCGCGTTGACTCCCACGGAAGTGCTCGCCGCCTGGGAGGCCGGCGCCGATATCGTCAAGATCTTCCCCTCGGAAGTGACGGGGCCCGGCTACCTCAAGGCACTCGCCGGACCGTTGCCCCAGGTGCGCTTGATGCCGACCGGCGGCGTACACCTCCAGACCGCCGCCGACTTCCTGCGGGCCGGGGCGTGCGCGTTGGGTATTGGCGGTTCGCTGGTCGATCCCAAGGCGGTCGCGGAGGGCGACCTCGCTCGCATCACCTCGCTGGCCCGCCAGTTCGTACAAATTGTGCGAGAAACGCGGGCGAACTCGTAGTCAATGACACCTTACATGCCCGCTCGGACGATCGCCATCGGCGACATTCACGGTTGCTCGACGGCCTTTCGAAAGCTTGTCGAGGCGGTGGAACTGCGCCCGGACGACACGCTGGTCACCCTTGGTGATTATGTTGACCGGGGCCTCGACAGCCGTGGTGTTCTCGAATTCTTGATTGAACTGACCAACCGCTGCCGTCTGATTCCGCTTTTGGGCAATCATGAGGAAATGATGTGGGCCGCATGCGAAGGACGCTTTGAATTGCGGTACTGGCGCGAGTGCGGCGGTCAGGCGACGCTCGACTCGTACGGTAAGCAAGGCGTGCTGGAACTCGTGCCGCGTTGCCACCTCGAATTCGTCAGACGATGCCATGTGTGGTTCGAGACCGAAACGCATTTGTTCGTCCATGCCAACTACCGCGCCGACTTGCCAATGCGGCAACAGGACGGGAAAACTCTACGCTGGCTTTCGCTACGCGCACACATGCCTCCGCGGCACATGTCCGGTAAAACCGCCATCGTCGGTCACACACCACAGCCCGACGGCGAGATCCTCGACGTCGGCTATCTCAAGTGCCTCGATACCGGCTGTTGTGCGGGAGGATGGCTGTCGGCCCTGGAAGTCGACAGCGGTCAAGTGTGGCAGGTCGACGAGCGAGGCGCGCTGCGCATCGTGGCTGGGTTCTGAATGCCAATCCGATCGTGACCGCCGCCGGACGGGCCGAGCGAGGCGCCTTTTCAGCCGTCGTGTTCGGCCACATCCGCCAAGTACCTTCCGTACGCGTTCTTCATCCCGCCGGCCAAGCTCAAGAGCTGCTCCCGCGTGATGAACTTCTTGTAAAACGCGATTTCCTCCAGGCAGGCGATCTTCAGCCCTTGTCGTTGCTCGATCGCCGCGACGAAGTTGGCCGCTTGTAACAGCGACTCGGGAGTACCCGTGTCGAGCCAGGCGAACCCGCGGCTGAACCGCTCGACCCGCAGTTGGCCGCGCCGCAGGTATTCGCGATTGACGTCGGTGATCTCCAACTCGCCGCGAGCCGAGGGCTTCAGCTCCGCCGCGATTTCGAGCACCTCGTTGTCGTAAAAGTACAAGCCGGGCACCGCGAACCTCGACCTCGGGCTCGCCGGCTTTTCCTGCAGTGAAACGGCGCGCCCGTCGGCGTCGAACTCGACCACGCCGTACCGCTGGGGATCGTGTACGGCGTAGGCGAACACGGTCGCTCCCTGCCTGAGTTGCACCGCCCGCTCCAGAATTTGCTGGAAACCCTGTCCGTAGAAGATGTTGTCGCCCAGCACCAGCGCGGCGTGATCGCCGGCGACGAACTCGCGTCCGATCAAGAATGCCTGCGCCAAGCCGCCGGGCGTGGGTTGGATCGCATAGCGGATCGAAATCCCCAGGTTGCCGCCGTCGCCCAGCAACCGCTCGAAGCCGCCGATGTCATGCGGTGTCGAGATCAGCAGGATGTCGCGAATGCCCGCCAGCATCAATGCCGAAAGCGGGTAAAAGACCAGCGGTTTGTCGTAGACCGGCAGCAATTGCTTGCTTACGGCCCGTGTCATGGGGTGTAGCCGAGTGCCCGAGCCGCCGGCCAGGATAATGCCTTTGAAGGACATGCCTAGCCCGCCTCCCCCGCGAGTCCCTGCCGCTCGCGGCGATATCCGCCCGACTGCGCGCGCTTGACCCAAACAGGGTTTTCCAGATACCATCGAACGGTTCGCTCGATCCCTTCGTCGAACGTCATCCGCGGCCGCCACCCCAGTTCGCGTTCGATCTTGGTCGCGTCGATCGCATAGCGACGATCGTGACCCGGCCGATCGGCGACGAACTGGATCAGCGATTCGCACGGGCGGTGCGGCAGGTCGGGCCGCAGCCGATCGACCGTCGCGCAAATCGTCCGAACGATTTCCAGATTGGCCCGCTCGGCGTTGCCACCGATGTTGTACACCTCGCCGACGCGTCCACGTTCCAGCACGAGCTGGATGGCCCGGCAATGATCTTCGACGAACAGCCAATCGCGGACGTTCCGTCCGTCGCCATAGACCGGTAGTGGCTTCGCCTCCAGCGCGTTGAGCACCATCAGCGGGATTAGTTTTTCCGGAAACTGGTACGGACCGTAGTTGTTCGAGCCGTTGGTGGTCAGCACCGGCAATCCAAACGTATGATGAAACGCCCTTACGAAATGGTCCGCGGCGGCCTTCGAGGCCGAATAGGGCGAATTCGGCGCGTACGGCGTGTTCTCCGTGAACTTGCCCGTCGCGCCCAGCGAGCCGTAAACTTCGTCGGTTGAGACGTGCAGCAAGCGGAAGCGCTCGCGCCGTGGGCCCGCGAGCGTTTCCCAATAGGCCCGCGCCGCCATCAACAACTCGAAGGTTGCCAGCACGTTCGTCCGAACGAACTGCCTGGGTCCATCGATCGAGCGATCGACGTGCGATTCGGCCGCGAAGTTGACGACGGCCTCGATCCGATGCTCGTTCAATAACCCTGCGACGAGCTGGCCGTCGCCGATATCACCCTCGACGAAGCGGTGCCTGGGGTCGTCGGCCACGGCCACGAGCGAATCGAGATTACCGGCGTACGTCAGGCTGTCGAGGTTGACGACGCGCGCAGCGGTTTGGGCCAGCAGATGCCTGACGAAGCAACCGCCGATGAAGCCCGCTCCGCCCGTGACCAGGATTGTGGACATGTGAGCCGCCTCGAGTTCCAACGGTCGATGACGACGTCTGTGCGGTTGCCGCCGGCCCAGGGTCAGTATCTTCTGTGGCTCGCGATTACGCAAGCCATTCAACCTCCGCCGACTGATTGAGGCAGCATTTCTACCTGGCGGGTGATAGGGCGCAGACAGAGCGAACTGTCTATCCGCGGTCGCTCGAAAACACGATCTGCTTGCCATCGGGCGACCAAGTGGCATCTCTCGTCCGGCGCAGCGTCCAACAGCGCGGGGCGATGGAACCAGTGGAATGGGCCAAGCGGATCGACGCAAGCACGTTCCGGCGCTTCCCACACCTCGCGACCGTCGAATTCGACGTGGTATTCCGCGTCGCCGTTCCGCACCAGCGCGTATTGCCAATGGGCACGCGAGTCGTCGGCCGCGGTCGCCTCGATCAACAACAGGATATTGGGATTGGTGTCCTTCGCCAGGCCGAAAACCGTACCGTCCAATAGCCCTGTTTCGGCGTCGTCGTAACGGCGCAGCGGCTGGGAAAGCAGCCGCAATTCCGTGCGCTGATCGTTGAGGCCCCAGATGCGATACGCTGCGAACCGCCGGGCCAGATCCCTCATCTGCCGCAATCGTTGGGCCGGTTTTTCGGCAGGTGGCGGCACATCGGGTAGCGGCCGCGGCTCGAAGCCGGGCTTCGTTGGCGACCAGCGTCGTTGGCCTTCATATTCCGCGGCCACGGGTCCGCTCGAAAGCGAGGTAAATCCGAAACTCCAGATCGAGCGGCCAAAGAAATTGGGATACAGTTCCAACTTCAAGAAAGCCGTCGGGCGTCCTTTGCGGCCCCATGCCCAGACCGTGGCGTCTGGCATGCCGAAACCCATCATGCTACCGCCGATATCGACGGAGGGCAAGATTTAGATGACGGAACTTGATCGCTCTAGAACCGTTCGGCAGGTCTTGTCCCGCGAACAGGGCTGCGGCGGCTTCCGGCGACATCGCGCCGAGGCCGAGTTTGTCCGCCAGCCCGTGGTTCAGGATCGACACCCGTTCATGGCAACAGTTCGGCGCGAAGGCGTTCAAGAAGCGTCTTGGTGGCCCGAATTCCCTCGGCTTCGCTGATCTTGCCTCCCTCGTACTCGATGCCGAGATAACCTCGATAACCGGCGTCGAGGACGATCTTGAGCATTTTGCGGTAGTCGGTATGGACTTCGTTTCCCAGGTCGTCGAAATCGGACGACTTGGCGCTGACCGCTTTGGCGAAGGGCATCAGTTCGCTGACTCCCTGGTAGCGGTCGTACTCTTTTCCATCGCCGAGGTCGAAGTTGCCGAAGTCGGGCAGCGTGCCGCAACGGCGGTGATCGACCCGCCGGATGACAGCGGCGAGCCATTGGCCGTTCGACGACAGGCCGCCATGGTTCTCGACGATCACGTTGATTTCGTGTCTCTCACCGAACTCGGTGAGCTTTCGCAAACCATCGGCGGCGCGGGCAAGCTGTTCGTCGTAGCCGCCGCTACTGCGGGCATTGACGCGAATCGAATGGCAGCCCAGGATCTTCGCCGCCTCGACCCACTTGTGGTGCTTTTCGACGGCCGCTGTCCGCTGGCGCTCGTCGGCGTCGCCCAGGTCGCCTTCGTTGTCGATCATGATCAACAGGCTCTTGACGCCCAGGTCGGCGGCGCGCTGTTTCATTTCACCCAGGTAGCGTTGGTCGTTGGCCTTGTCCTTGAAGAACTGATTGACGTACTCGACGGCCTCGACGCCGAAATCGCGCTTGGCGGTCTTGGCGAAGTCGAGGTGGTCGAGTTTGCCGCCGAAGAGCGTGCGGTGGAGCGACCACTCGGCCAGCGAGATCTTGAACAGCGGCTCCTTGTCCGTAGCGTCGGCGGCTCTCGCGAGCCGGGTCGCCAAACCCAGCCCGGCAGCCAAGTGCGCGGAGTGGAGAATGAATCGGCGGCGGTCGTGCGGGTTGGTCATGCGAAAGGTCGCGGCAAATCCGGTGCTTGAACGGGTCCGTTGAACGGCGCAAGTATGAATGGCCGGCGTCATGCTGGCAAGGGCGGCAACGTAAGCCTTCCGCTCTTTCCCGCCAGCTACCGGCGGGAGACTGGCGGGCACGACTGAGCCAAACGGCTTTTATTGGGTTCTGGCCGGTCTGATGAACTCGAAATCGCTCCGCTTGAACGGGACTTCCGACGGAGAAACCGATGCCTGCAAATCGAGCTATCGTTGATCGGCTGTTTGCTGAACGGAGAATTCATCTTCAACGAAGCCCAATTCACCACCCGTCCCTTGTCACGCAGTTGATTTTGCCAAAATTGAGGGAATGCTTCTTGGCTTGGCCGCCAAAACCGGCCGCCGGCTGGTGGTCCTTGAGGTCTCGGATGCGGCGCTCGCTGCCGCGCAAGGGTGCATGCCCGCGTCAAACGCGGCGTGTCAACTTGGCGCGTTGGGGTTATCCGACGTTCGAGGGGGTGACGATGGGTGACGATGGTGACGATGGTGACGATGGTGACGATGAGATACGACGATTCTCTGGCCGTCAAGCCGCCCGCCCCCACCGAGGTGACGATGAGTGACGATGGTGACGATGAAATACGACCCTTATTAGTTTATTGCGTTTCGGATGTTGGGAGTGCCAGGGGTTACACGTAAGCTAGGGGAGGCGCCCTTTGAGCGAGGAAGTCGGCGGGTTTGGCGACGAGACGCCGAACGGAACGAAGACATCCATCATCTTGCGATAAACTGGGCTGGCTGGGCAAGTATGAATCCATCGCCACAAGATGGTTAGTGGGTGTTCCGCCGCAAACGAAGAAAGACAGCCATCTTCTTGCATTGCTAACCCCCCATTGGTGTACAGACGCTGTGGACGCAGGAACGGAGCCTACAGGCGGGGCGTCGCCGAGCATTGCGTGGCCGCGGTTGAGGCAAGCGCGCTGACGCGCCCGCTCGTGCGACTGGCGCTCGCCGGCGTCTGGCGTGGGACCGCGTCAGATCTCCTTGTTGCACTGGTGAACCAGATGGCGAGCTAAGGCGTTCCATGGCCCCGCCTTATCCGTTTTATCGGTTCGTCTGCGCGCCGTGTTGGGGCAGTCTGCCTTTGGCTTGGCGTCCTGGACGCACGCGCGATCCAGGAAGAACTGCAACGATCCCTTCTTCAGGCGTACGAGCGCCGTTCGGGGAACCTCGCTGTTGCCGAGCACCAGGCGAAGGCGGTGTTCCGAGACTTCGGCCTGCCCTGGGTCGATCAATCGTAGACTCTTCCGCGGCGCTAGATCTTGAACGATCTTGAACGGGCGGGGTTGCAACTCGGGATTCCCACCGCTAAAATCAAGGCGATGGCCGTAGCGTTCGGAACGGTAGCGGCAAGGCATCGCGAGTCGTCCGGCGTGCGTTGGTGGACCTAGCCCTCACCGCCCTCCTCCCAACCTCTGCGGCGTAGCCACATGCTGGATTGTCCTCGCGTCGGGCCGTCTGAGTCGGCACGGAGGCATCTTATCGGGGCGCGGCCGGCCTGAAGTACATCCGCGACGCCGGCGGCTACACCATCGCCGAGGACGAAACGACGGTCGTGGTCTACGGCATGCCGGCCGGCTGGGGGCCGCGTGCGAAAGCCCGCCGTTGCACCCAATCGGGAGCCGGCTGCGCGAACCGACGGGCCTGGCGAAGGGAGTCCACTGATGCAAGCCGTTTCACGGATCATGGTCGTCGAGGACTCGCGCAGTCAGGCGATCGAACTGACCGATGTGCTCGAGCGCGAAGGCTGGCAAGTCGTCTGGGCGCCGACCGCGCAGTCGGCCATGGAGCAGATCGCCCGCCAGGCCCCCGACCTGATCGTGCTCGACTATTACCTGCCGGGAATTCGCGGCGACGAGTTCTGCCGCCGCATCCGCATGAACATCGACACCCGCGGCATCCCCATCCTGATGCTGACCATGGAGGAGGGCCACGACGCCGAGAACAAGGAAGACCTCACACGGGCCCTGGAGGCCGGGGCCGATGACTTCGTCGGCAAATCGAGCGACCTGGCGGTGCTCAAGAGCCGCATCCGGGCCTTGCTGCGGCGCAAGGCCTACCAGGATGAGAACCGCCGCATCGTCGAGGAGCTCAAGAACAAGGAACTGGAAATGTTGCGGGCCCGCGCCGAAAAGGAGGCCGCGGAGGTCCGCGCGTCGCTGGTCGGCGCGCTCGAACGCACGGCCGAGGAGTTGCGGCGGTCGCAGGAAGCGCTGCGGCGGGCCAAGGAGGTCGCCGCAGCCGCCAACCGCGCCAAGAGCGATTTCCTGGCCAACATGAGCCACGAAATCCGCACGCCCATGAACGGCATCATCGGCATGACCGAACTGGCGCTGCGCACCGAGCTCACACCCGACCAGTGCGAGTACTTGACCACGGTCAAGCACTCGGCCGATTCGCTGCTGCGGCTGCTGAACGACATCCTCGATTTCTCGAAGATTGAGGCCGGCAAGCTGGAGCTCGAGTCGATCGATTTCCGCCTGCGCGACTGTCTGGGCGACGCCGTCCGCGCGCTGGCCGTGCGCGCCAACGAGAAGCGGCTCGAGCTGGCCTTCCATGTTCCCCCCGACGTGCCCGACGCCGTGGTGGGCGATCCGGGACGGTTGCGGCAGGTCGTCGTCAACCTGGTCGGCAACGCCATCAAGTTCACCAACGACGGCGAGGTGGTCGTCGAGGTGGAACCCGCCGGCGCGGAAATCGGAAAGCAGGAGCCGGAAGTCGGCCTGCGCTTCACGGTTCGCGACACCGGCATCGGCATCCCGCTGGAAAAACAGCAAGTCATTTTCGAGGCATTCAGCCAGGCCGACACATCGACGACGCGCCAGTTCGGCGGGACGGGCCTGGGCCTGGCCATCACATCGCGGCTGGTGTCGATGATGGGCGGCCGGATCTGGGTCGAGAGCGAGCCGGGCCAAGGCAGTCGCTTTCTTTTCACCGTCCGGCTGGGCGCGTCGTCCAACGCCGCGGGGGCGGCCGCGCCCGATGTGGCGCACTTGCGCGACCTGCCGATCATGATCGTCGACGACAACCACACCAACCGCCGCATCCTGGAAGAGTTGGTCGCCGCTTGGGGCATGGGGCCGGCCGCCGCCGAGAGCGGCCCGGCCGGTCTGGCGGCGCTGCGGCAGGCCGCCCTCGCCGGACGGCCGTTTCGCCTGCTGCTGCTCGACTGCCTGATGCCGCAGGTCGACGGCTTCGAGGTCGCCGAGCAGATTCGCCATGACCCTCTGCTGGCTGGCTGTACGGTGCTGATGCTCTCCTCCGCCGGCCGGCCCGACGACATGGCCCGCTGCCGCGCGCTGGGCATTTCGCACTGCCTCACGAAGCCCATCAAGGAGTCGGACTTGCTCGAAGCGATCGTGCGTGCGTTGGGCGCCGCGGCCATCGTCGATCGGCCGCTCGACGGCTACGTTTCGAAACCGGTCGACGCCGGCGAGTTGTACCAGGCGGTCGAGCGCTTCGCGCCGCGCGTCGGCGGGCCGCTGACCCTCGCGCCCGCGCCGGTCCCTTCCGTCGCCGCGTTCGACTGGAGCGCGGCGCTGCGCAAGGTCAAGGACCGCTCCGACTTGCTCGAAGAGATCGCGGCGCTGTTCATCAAGGAGTGCCCCAAGCTGATGGCCGAAATTCACGCGGCGGCCGCTCAGCGCGATCCTGAACGATTGCGGCGCGCCGCTCACACGTTGAGGGGTTCGGCGGCGATCTTCGCCGCGACGCCCACCGTGCGGGCCGCGCAGGCGCTCGAGTTGCTGGGCCGGCAAGGGACGCTGGACGACGTCGAAACCGCTTGCCAGGCCCTCCAACGGCAGACGGATCTGCTCGTACCTTCGCTGGCGGCGCACCTCGCGCTCTCGGCCGACGACACGGCCCGGTCGAGCACTTCCGGCGTGAAGCCGTTCTTGCCGCAATAATCGTGGGCGCCGGCTTTCATGGCGGCGGTCGCGATCGCTTCGTTCCCTTGACCGGTCATCATGACGACGGGATGTATTCATTGGGCTCACACCGATAGCAGGCCGTACCGTCCTCCCTTCCAACGCCTCGTCCCCGTCTCGAGATCGGTGCAACAGAAAATGCCGCCGTCAAAACCATAAGCGAAGCCATCTTGAATGACGAAATCGTTGTAGCCCGACTTCATCGCCTTCGATTTCCAACGCTCGGCGACCAACCAGGCACCTGTCAATGGTCATATCTTCCGCCAGCGTCGCCAGACGCAACCGGCCAGGAGCCTCGCCTGGTCGGCGCGCGACAGCTTGGGGCGCCGAGTCCAGACGTCGTAGTCGACGGCCTCGATCCGTTCGAGGATCTTCAGGCCCCCGTGGATGAACAGCCACACGTCGGCTCCCAGTGCCGGCGATACCTGGTCGACCAGCGGCAGCCCTTCGCGAAGGTACGCTTCGGCGCGCCCGACCTCGAAGGCCAAGAGACGGCGGAACTCGGGCGTCGCCTCACGCCGATCGAGGTTCGCTTCTTTGTAGCCGAAGCGGCGACAATCGGCCAGCGGCAAATAGAGCCGGCCGCGGGCCCAATCGTTCGCCACGTCCTGCCAGAAGTTGGCCAGTTGCAAGCCGGTACAGACCGCGTCGGACAGTTTTCCGCGGGCATGGTCATGGGAGCGGCCCAGGTGGAGCACCAACCGACCCACCGGGTTGGCCGAGTTGCGGCAGTAGCCCAGCAGGTCGTCGAATGTTTCGTAGCGATGCACATGCTGGTCCTGCCGGAAGGCCGTCAGCAGGTCGTGAAACGGTTCGGGTGGGATCGCAAACTCGCGAATCGTCTCGCCCAGCGCGACGAATACGGGGTGCCGGACGTTGCCCGCGTAGCACGACCGGAGCTGGTCTTCCCACCAGTCGAGCAAATCGAGGCTGCGGCCGCGGTCGCCCGTCTCGTCGGCCAGGTCGTCGGCCCAGCGGCAATAGGCGTACACATGGTAAAAGTGCTGGCGCAACCGGCGCGGCAAAAGCCAACTCGCGACCGTGAAGTTCTCGTAGTGCGTCAGGGCAAGACGACGGCAATAGGCGCGGCTTTCGTCCAGCGAAGGGGTGGCCCCCAGCCCGCCGGCCCCGTCGCCGGTCGGACCGTAGCGGGCCAATTCGGCGGCGAACGCGGTGGCGAACATGGCGGCGGTAATCTATGATGATGGCTTCTGGCACCGAGACGAAGCGTATGAAGATCATTCTAGCCAGCCCGCGCGGCTTTTGCGCGGGCGTCAACATGGCCATCGAGAGCCTGGATCTGGCCATCCGGCTCTACGGCACTCCCATTTACGTCTATCACGAGATCGTCCACAACAAGTACGTCGTCGACACGTTTCGCGACAAGGGGGTGGTGTTCGTCGATCGGCTCGACGAGGTGCCCGAAGGGGCCCACCTGCTCTACTCGGCGCACGGGGTTTCGCCGGAAATACGCCGACTCGCCATCACTCGCCGGCTGCGCACCATTGACGCCACCTGCCCGCTGGTCACCAAGGTCCACCTGGAAGCCATCCGTTATGCCCACGAGGGCTACACGATCATCCTCATCGGCCATGAGGGGCACGACGAGGTGATCGGCACGATGGGCGAGGCGCCGGGCTCCATCGTACTGGTCGAAAGCCCCGATGACGTAGCCACCCTGGAAATTGCCGATCCCGCGAAGCTGGCCTACCTGACGCAAACCACGCTCTCGGTGGACGACGCCAACCGCATCATTGGCCGGTTGCGCGAGCGGTTTCCGGCGATCGCCAACCCGCCCAAGGAAGACATTTGCTACGCCACGCAGAACCGTCAGGAAGCCGTCAAGAGTCTCTCACGCGGGGCCGACGTCGTGCTGGTGCTGGGCAGCCAGAACAGCTCGAACAGTCAGCGGTTGGCGGAGTTGTCGATCGAGAACGGCGTGCCGGCCTACTTGATCGACGGCGCGGCCGACATCGACTTGGGCTGGTTTCGAGGCGACGAGACGGTGTTGGTCACGGCGGGCGCCAGCGCGCCGGAGTTGGTGGTCGAGGATTGCCTCGAATTCCTCAAGCGGCGATTCGGCGCGACGGTTGAAGTCCGTAGCGTACGCGAAGAAGAGGTCCATTTTCCCTTGCCGCGCGAGCTGCGCGTCTTGGCCGGCACGGTCGTCCAGTAGCTGGTAGGTGGTAGGTGGTAGGGGCAAAGCCTGTCCAGGAACGAGCGTTGCGAAGCAACGGGAGCAAGAAGAAAGAGCGAAGCGAAGAAAACCGATCTCCGATCTCCCCCTGCCGGAGAGAACCGGGGCATCGCTAAGGCTCTGCCCCAGCCACCGCCATTGTGGTGTAGGCGTCCCGCCTGCTGGGCCGGTCATGGGATAGGCTCTTAGGCTCTGCCCCAGCCACCGCCGCGGCTACGGAAACGACTCCGGGCGTCTATCGGGCCTTGAGCTTGTTGGGCGCGGGCAGTCGGGCGCCGCGATCCAACAACAGCGGATGCGGGTCGTCGTCCGGCATGGGTTGGCCGGGCTCTTCGACGATGTGCTTCCAGCCGAGCGGCTTGCGCGGCTTGCTGATGTACCGGCTCACCTGGTCGATGAAGCCGTTCACGACCTGGTCGCTGAACAAATACGTCTTGCGGCTTTCTTTCTGTCGGCTGTGTCCGGGCAAGAACTGGTTGATGGCAACCGGCAACATATCACGCTCGTTGAGAACGACTTCCACCGATTGAAAGTTACCCGCGTCCTGCCGGAACCGAGGGACCGCCTCCAAAAGAATCTGACCCTCTTCCAGCATGATCCCCGTCCGGTTGTCGGCCGGCGTCGAGACCTTCATCCAATAGCGTTGCAACATTTTTTCGGCCGACGAACCGAAAACGAACGGCAATGGGCTATCGGCGATCGCCTTGCCGCGCATTTCCTCGGGCAGCGGCCGTTCGATCAACTTCTTCTCCGCCGATTGGAATTCGTAAATGGCTTTGCCGTCGCATACCCAGCGCTCGCCCGGAACGTCTTTCTTGTCGTACACCCGATAACTGCCCTTATCCGGCGCCGCGTAATAGAGCACGCCCTCGCTCTCGCGGGTCCGTGATTTGTCGTCTTGATAGGTTCCGTCGTATTCACGCAGGATGAAGCTGCACGAGAACGTCGTGATGCCCTTTTGCTTTTTCTCCCACTGGCGCAGCACCAGGTCGACGACCGCTTGCTGTTCGGCGGTCAATTGAAACGGATTGCGAGGCTTTCGCTGCCGCGGAATGCCACGAAGAACCGTGGGTCGGTGTGCCGCACCGTGTGCTTGTCGCCCTGCCGCTTGATGGGCTGGCGCGGCCCTGGGAACTGCCGCCGCGGCCTGGTTCGGTCGCCTGGCCGGCGGGTTGGGGGAACGCGGTTGCGCGGCGATCCGCTCGGCCGGCGCGACCGCCAGCGACAAGGAAACGGCGGCGATCGACCATCGACGAAAGAGCGACATCCTTGCCGTCTCCGGAATCGAGTTCAGGGGAAAGGGGCGAATGGTAGCAAAAAGCCTCGACCCGCCCTAGGTCGGTTTCGCCATCCACGCGAGCAGGGCCTCGGGCTGCGTAAAGCACCGCAACGTGAGGTCGGCCTGTGCCACACCCAACAGGCCGGCCGGTTCACGGCCGGCGGTGTAGAGCACCGTTCGCACGCCCGCCCGGCGACCCGCCTCAATGTCGAACACGAAGTCGCCGACCATCACGACCTCGTCCGGCGCCAACCCCCAGAAATCACAGATTCTCCAGATTGCCGTCGGGTCGGGTTTGGCGGGGGCATCCTCGCGTCCCACCACGGGGTCAAACGCCAGGCCCAAGCGTGCCAGAGTGTCGCAGGCCACTCGATGGGCGTTGCGAGTAAACACCGCCTGCCGTACTCGACCTGAGCGAAGTCGTGCGACCAGTTCGGCCGCCCCCGGCATCAGCCTGGCCCGCTCGGACCCCGCTTTTTCGTGCCGGTCGAGAATCGTCGCGCATTGGCTTCGACGCGGTTCGGCGAGAGCCTCGATCGCTTCCAAGAGCGGCGTGCCGGGGAGCATCGCCATTTCCTTGCGCATCTGGTCGAAATCGAGTCCCGAATCGACCAACGTGCCGTCGAGGTCGAAGATGACACCGCGAACTGGCGAAACTGACCGCATCGATACTTTACTTTCGTGAAATCGTCTTGACGCGTAAGGCCCGATTGCCGACCATCTTGCCCGGCCAGGGAGTCGGACGCAACCTCGACGGCACCGCCCACCGTGGACGGATGGGAGGATGGGACGCGCTCTGTGAGGCGGGTCGTTGTAATTAATAATTAATATAGGACAGGAGCGCCGCTATGAAGCTCGCGTTGGTGCATGACTGGCTGACCGGCATGCGTGGGGGCGAGAAGTGCCTGGAAGTGCTCTGCCGCCGCTTCCCCGACGCCGAGTTGTTCACCCTGCTGCACCAGCCGGGCCGCACGTCGCCGGCCATCGACCGGATGCGGATCACGACCAGTTTTCTGCAGCGGGTTCCGGCCATCGCCAGGCACTATCGCTATTGGCTGCCGGTCATGCCGCGGGCCGCCGAGTCGCTGCGCATTCCCGACGACGTCGATCTGGTTCTGAGTTTCAGCCATGCGGTGGCCAAGAGCGTGCCCGCGCCGCCGGGCGTACCGCACGTCTGCTATTGCTTCACGCCCATGCGATACGCTTGGCAACTCCGCGGCGAGTACTTCGACGGCGACGGGAAACGGCGCGGACCCTGGTCGTTGGCCCGCGACGCGCTGCTCGACCGCATCCGCGATTGGGACCGCGCCACCAGCGACCGAGTGACGCATTTCGTGGCGATCAGCCAAACGATCGCCGGCCGCATCCGCGACTGTTACGGGCGCGACAGCACGGTGATCCATCCGCCGGTCGATACCGATTTCTACACGCCCGGCCAGGAGCGACGCGGCGACTACTATCTTTGCGTGTCGGCACTCGTGCCGTACAAGAAGATCGACCTGGCGGTGCGGGCCTGCCGCCAACTTGGGCGCCGGCTGGTGGTGATCGGGGCCGGTCCCGAGGGGCGCAAGCTGGCCCGGCTGGGCGGCGCGGGCGTCGAGTGGCTCGGCTGGCGGTCCAACCAAGAAATTCGCGAACACCTGCGTCGCTGCCGCGCCTTGATCTTCCCAGGCCAGGAAGACTTTGGCATCGTGCCACTCGAGGCCCAGGCCTGCGGCACGCCGGTCGTCGCCTATGGCCGCGGCGGCGTCACCGAAACCGTGGTGCCGGCCGACAACCAGCGCCCCGGCACGGGGGTGTTCTTCAACGAGCCGACGCCCGCCGCCCTGGCCGACGCGATCCGCCGGCTCGAGGAGCATCCGACGCGCTTTTCGGGACGGGCCGCTCGACGGCAAGCCTTGCGATTCAACGCCGAGCGTTACGAAAGCGAAATGCTCGCGTATCTGGAATGGGTTGCTGACGGCGGAAAAACGCGAACGCGGCGCGCGGCGTAGACGCCCACCAGGCGGAAAAGGAACAACGCCCCAGTTCGTTCACTTTCTTCTGGGCCGCGACCTTGCGGGCTTCCTGCAAGGTGGTCGAAATCTGTTCGTCCAAGTCGCGCTGCAACTGGTCGAACGCCTGCTGGATGTCTTCGGCCGAACGGCAGCGTTTATAGATGTCGCTGATCCGCTTCTCGATGTCGATGCCCGATTCCAGCGCCCCGAGCACTTCATCCGATGCGCCGAAGACGCCGTCGAACAGCTTGGGTGGTGTACATTGAGGTCATTGTAACACGATGCAGGCTGCGAATCGCCACGGAGGGCGTTCCCCAGCGAGTCGGCAAGGCGATCACGAATCGCTTGAAGTTATCCGTAAGTGATTAAAGCAAATGGGTTTAGGAGAATCCATCGGGTTCCGCTGGCCCATCCCGCTGGTAATACAGTATAAATAAGATATAAGCAACGACCCGCTACAAGGCTAGGATCGTCGCATTGGATTCTGTCGGCCCCGTCTTCGCATTCTAGCCTTGAAGCGGGTCGTTGAAGTTAAGAGTTGTGCAAAATCCTCGCATGTGGTTTCCGCCGCCCGAAGCGCGACGGCAACGCTGATCTTGATGACTGAAGCCAACATTGCGGTTGTCGATTCCAAGGCGCTCGTGTCGTTGTTTGGAGCCCGCGACCAACACCTGCGACAAATTCGCGAATCGCTCGGCGTCAAGATTTCGACTCGCGACGACTGTATTCACATCGAAGGCCAGGAAGAGGCCGTGGCGCGCGCGACCCATGTGATCGAGCAGCTTCAGTCGCTGGTCCACCGCAATGGGGCGTTGGTCGCCGACGACTTGGCGCAAGTGCTGGCGCTGGCCCATGGGACCACGCCGCCCGTTCCGGCGCCGACCATCGAGGTGCTCAACGCGGGGCGTAAAATTCAGCCGCGCACGCCTGGCCAGGCGGCCTATGTGAAGGCGATCCAAGAGCACGACGTGGTGTTTTGCGTGGGTCCCGCCGGCACCGGCAAGACCTATCTGGCGGTGGCCATGGCGGTGGCGGCGCTCAAACAAGAACGCATCCGAAAGATTGTGCTCGTGCGTCCGGCGGTCGAGGCGGGCGAGAGCCTGGGCTACCTGCCCGGAGACTTGCAGGCGAAAATCAACCCGTACCTGCGGCCCTTGCTCGACGCCTTGCGGGAGATGATGGATTTCGACCAGATCAAACGCTATACCGAAGCGGACCTGATCGAAGTCATCCCCTTGGCCTACATGCGCGGCCGCACGCTGAACGACGCCTTCATCATCCTCGATGAGGCCCAGAACACGACCGTCGCCCAGATGAAGATGTTTCTCACGCGCATGGGTCGAGGGTCGAAGATCGTCGTCTCAGGCGACACGACCCAAGTCGACCTGCCGAGCCACACGGCCAGCGGGCTGACCGACGCCATGCGGCGGTTGCAAGGCATCGATGGACTAACGCAAGTCCGGCTGGCCAATGCCGACATCGTGCGCCATCGCCTGGTGCGTGACATCGTCCGCGCCTACGAGGCGGACAGCAATCGAGCGGACAGCAATCGAGCGGCCCAAGGCAAACGGCGGTCACAGGCATGAACTCCAACGGCAGCCGAAAACGCCCTCGTTCGCCGCGAGTCACCGCGCTGGAATTCGCTCCCGGCCGGCTGGCCCAATTCTGGCGCGCCGCGCGGCGGCGCGACGTGCTGCCGCGGCTCGCGCTCACACTGGCCTCCGTGGCCGCGATGGCCTCGGTGATGCAGGCCTGGGCGCCGCCGTTCAAATACCATGTCGGTTACGTGCCCGGCCGCAACATCACCGCCCGCGAAGGTTTCGATATCCCCGATCCGCTGGCGATCGGAATGGAAACCCAGAAGTTCATCCATTTCGAGAAGGGCGAGACCATCGTCAAGGCCGAGCAGGCCCTGACGGCCGAATCGCTCGAGGTCTTGAGGGCGGAACACCAGGCGTTTCTGGAAAAACTCACTCGCGTCCGCATGGTCGAACGCTTGCTGGCGGTGGTCGCGCTGATCTTGAGTTTGTTCACCCTCTGCGGGTACTACGTGTATTACCGCGACCGGCGACTCGTCGCCGACCTGCGGCGATTCTCGATTACGCTCGTCATGGCGGTCGTCGCCGTGCTGCTGGCCCGCTGGACGGCGCCCGATCCGTGGCGCGCCGAGGTGATTCCGCTTTTGCTGTTCGGCATGACTTTCGGCATCGCCTACGGCCGCGAACTGGCGCTGGTGTTTTCGCTGGCGCTGTGCGTTTTGCTGGCCGTGGCCGACGGTTATAGCCTGGCCGAGCTGATCGTGGTGGTGGGCGTCGTGGCCGCCGCGGTCGTGCAGATCAACCGCGTTCGGAGCCGCCGGAAATTGATCAAGGTCGGCTTCTACGCGGGGCTGTTCGCGCCGCTATTGACCATTGGCGTCGGCCTCCTGAATGAACAACCGCTTTCAACGCCGCTGCTTACGGCCGCCGCTCGCAATGGGGTCTGGACGCTGCTGGCGGGGTTCCTGGTCACCGGCCTGTTGCCCTTTATCGAGGGGCTATTCGGCGTTTTGACCGAAATCAGCCTGCTGGAGTTGGGCGACGTGGCCCATCCCTTGCTGCAGGAACTGGTACGCCGGGCGCCGGGCACCTACAACCACTCGATCAACGTGGCTTCGATCGCGGAGGCCGCCGCCGAAAGCGTCGGCGCGCGGGGCCTGCTGGTGCGCGTGGGGGCTTATTTCCACGACATCGGCAAGATGCTCAAACCCCACTATTTCGTGGAGAACCAGGGAAACGAGGCCAGCCGCCATGATTCGCTGGTGCCCGCCATGAGCACGCTAATCATCATCGCGCACATCAAAGACGGCGCCGACCTCGCGCGGGCCCACCACTTGCCCGAACCGATCATCGAGTTCATCGAGCAGCATCATGGCACGACGCTGGTCGAGTACTTCTATCGGCGCGCCAACGAACAAAGCGAGAGCAACCCCGACGCCGGGCAGGTCGAGGAAAGCTCGTTCCGCTATCCCGGACCCAAGCCGTTGTCGATCGAGGCCGCCGTGCTGATGCTGGCCGACGCGGTCGAAAGCGCCAGCCGCGTCCTGGTCGAGCCGACCCCCGCGCGGATCGAGAGCCTGGTCGAAGAGATCGCCATGAAGAAACTGCTCGACGGCCAATTCGACGAATGCGACCTGACGCTCAAGCAACTGCGGGTGATTCAGGACAGCCTCGTCAAGTCGCTCACGGCCGTGTACCACGGCCGCCTGAAGTACCCCGACCAACGGACGGCCTAGGTGCTGTAGCGGAATTCGCAAGAATTCTCGTCATCCCTCGAGGATCGCGGTTCGATGCGCCGGATCGAATTCGCCAACGAACAAGATCGCCACGCGGTCGATGAATCGCGATTGTGTTCGGCCGTCACGCGCGTGCTCGAGGGGGAGTGTGTGTCCGAGGCGACGATCAGCCTGGCGATCGTCGACGACCCGACGATCCATCACTTGAACCGAAAGTACCTCGACCACGACGAGCCAACCGACGTCCTGAGCTTCGTGCTGGAACAGGGACCGGACGCCTTGGAAGGGGAGATCATCGTCAGCGCCGACAGGGCGGCGGCGATGGCCCGCGGGTTCGGCTGGTCGGCCGACGACGAATTATTGCTTTATGTGATCCATGGCGCATTGCACCTGGTCGGATATGATGACACGAATCCGTCCGCGCGCGCAGTGATGCGAGGCAAGGAGCGGGCCTACCTGGCTGAATTTGGCCTCGAACCGCGATATGAGGAGGCATGAACTCTGTAGGGAACGCCCTCCGTGGCGTTCCGTGCCCCGCGCGAGCAGACGTCGATACCCGCTTCACGGAACGCCACGGAGGGCGTTCCCTACCGAGAACAACCGTCGGGCTGGAAAGCCGAACCTACATGTCCTCCGAAAAAGCCACAGCGCTGGTACTGCGGGTCGTCGAGTTCAGCGAGACAAGCTGCGTCGTAACGCTGTTTACCCGCGAATTCGGCAAACTGCACGGTTTGGCCAAGGGAGCCCGACGTCTGAAGGGACCGTTCGAGTCTGCCCTTGACCTTCTGGCCCTTTGTCGGATAGTCTTCATCCGCAAATCGTCCGAGTCCCTCGATCTGTTGACCGAAGCCAAATTGGAGCGGCGTTTTCGCGCGGCGGGCCGAGACCTGTCGAGTCTGTATGCGGGCTACTACGTCGCCGAATTGCTGAATGAGCTGACCGATTCCGCGGATCCCCATCCCGAATTGTTCGACGCGGCCAGCGAAACCTTGCTGGCGCTCGCCGGCGGGCATGGTTCCGTGGCGTCGGTGGTGCTGCGCTTCGAGTTGGCCGCGCTGCGGACGCTGGGACATTTGCCCTCGTTGACCGCTTGCGTCGAATGTGGCCAAGGGGTACGGGACGAGGGACCGGTGGCGGACGAGGGACCGGTGGCGGACGAGGAACCGGTGGCGGACGAGGAACCGGTGGCGGACGAGGAACCGGTGGCGGACGAGGAACCGGTGGCGGACGAGGAACCGGTGGCGGACGAGGGACCGGTGGCGGACGAGGGACGCGTGGGGGGTAAGGGACGTGTGGCGTTTGGAGTTTTGGCGGGTGGCGTGCTCTGCGGCCGGTGCCGGCCCGGTAAGAAACATGTGGTCTCGATCCATGCCGGCACGTTGCGAATTCTCGAGCGCTTCGCCGACCCCGCCGATGGGGCCTGGAGCCGCATGACGATCGACCGCTCGACGCGGGGTGAATTGCGGGGCGTGGTGAACCAGTACCTGTGCCACCTGCTGGGACGCAAGCCCCGTATGCATGGTTACCTGGGAACACTGGCCGGCTAAATTCGGGGAAGTTCGGCATGCGAGCAAGTCGGGCCAGGCCGTGGATGGCGCTCGGACTGTTGCTTGCGGCCGGCGTCGGTTGCAAGACCGGCTGGCCGACGAAGCGACTTTTCGCGCCCGGCGCACCGGCAACTTCATCCGCGGCCGTGGCGGCCCCAGCCGTCCCAGCCCCCTCGCCGCCGTCGAGCGGCGAGGGTTCCAAGGCCCCGCCGCCGCAAAGCCCATCGGGAGTCGTGCCGGCCAGTTACGAACAGCCGCGTTACGTGCCGCCGGCCGGATCGTCGATTGTCGGGATGGGCGGCGGCGACGACGACGACGAACTCGTCGAAAAGAAAAGCTGGCTGGAGAAAACCGGCGAAAAGATGTCGCCCAAGAACGTCGGCAAGAAGTTCAAGAAGGCCATCGGCCAGGGAGCCGACGAGCAGTACGCCCAAAAGCAGTATGAAGAAGGACAGAAACTGTTCCGCGAAAAGAAGTACGAGGACGCCGCCAAGTGCTTCAAGACCGCCGCCAGGCGCTGGCCCGAATCGGCCATGGAAGAAGACGCCATGTTCCAATTGGGCGAGAGCTGGTTCTACGCCGACCGCTATGGAAAAGCGAGCGATGCCTACCAGGCGATGCTCAAGAAGTACGACGGCTCGCGCTACGGCGACAAGGTGGCGCTGCGCTACTTCGCGATCGCCAAGTACTGGGATGATTGCGCTCAAAAAGAGTCCCACTGGTATCCCAACGTCAAAGACAAGACACGACCGTTCTGGGACGCCTCGGGCCACGCGATTTCGCTCTACACCGCGTCGCGATTGACCGATCCTCGGAGCGAGTTGGCCGACGACGCCACGATGGCCGTCGCCAACGCGTATTTTCGCAAGAGCCGCTTCGAGGACGCCGCCGCCCAGTACGACATGGTGATCAAGAACCCAGACAGGAACAGGAACAACGACCATGTGTTGGAGGCGCATGTGCTGGGCATGCAGAGCCGGCTTCGCTCGTACCAGGGGCCGCAGTACGAGGTCTCGCCGCTGGACGAAGCCGAGAAGCTCGCCGAGCAGGCCCTGATCTCGTTTCCCGACGATCAGCTTGGGGCCGAGAAGCAGCGTTTGGAGCAGGTTCGCAAGGCGATCCGCTTCGAGCGGGCTCAGCGCGAGTTCCAAGCCGGCGAGTATTACTACAAGGTCAAGTATTTTCGCGCCGCGCGGATCTACTACCAGCGGACGATCGCCGAGTATCCCGACACGCCTTTCTCCAAGATGGCGGAAGAGCGGATGGCCGAGACCAAGGATTTGCCTCCAGTGCCACCCGAGTATTTCATCAAATGGGTCAATAAGATCTTCCCCGAAAGCAAGAACTCGCACAATCGCTGAAATCGCGTGGGCAGGGAGACCCTTTCCATGTATGGTACACAACGAATGACTGCCTCCTATCCTGTCGCCGGCGCCGTCGCTCCGCGGGCAAATAGCCGCGTTGGCGGGCGGTTACGGCACACGGCGTGTGCCTTCGACTTTGCCGTTTTGGCACTTTGGTGCGGCTTCGCCTCCGGCTGCGCGGGCTATCATGTCGGTGCCGCGTCGCTGTATCCGCCCGACGTCCACACGGTGTATGTGCCGGTCATCGTGTCGTTGAGCTACCGCCGCTACCTGGGCGAACGCCTGACCGAGGCGGTGGTCAAGCGCATCGAGGAAGTCACCCCGTTCAAGGTGGTCCACTATCCCCCTCCACGGGCCGACAGCGTGCTCACCTGCCAGATCGTGTCCGAATCGAAAAGCATGGTGATGACGTCGCCCACCAGCGAAATGCGCGAAGGACAAATCGCTTTCCAAATCACGGTCACATGGACCGGTCGCAACGGATCCGAGTTGAAGCAAGATACGGCCGTGCCGTTGCCGACGATCAACCAATCGTCGAACATGTTCCCGGAACTGGGGCAATCGATCACCACGTCGCAACAGCAAACGATCGACAAGCTGGCCAAGCAGATCGTCGGGATGATGGAAACGCCGTGGTAGCCGACGCCGATTTCACCGCCCGATTTCCGATGCGCGCCGCGGCCTGGCAACTGCGCACGCGGCGGCTTGAACTTCCCGGCCGGCCGCGATTGATGGGCATCGTCAACGTCACGCCCGACAGCTTCTCCGACGGCGGAAAGTTTCTCCACCCCGCCGCGGCGGTCGATCGCGCCTTGACGTTGGAGGCCGAGGGAGCGGACTTGCTCGACATCGGTGGCGAGAGCACTCGGCCCTATGCGCGGCCGGTCGACCCGGCCCTGGAACTGCGGCGGGTCATTCCGGTCGTCGCCGCGCTGGCCGGGCGCGCGACCGTGCCGATATCGATCGACACCTCAAAGGCCGACGTCGCCCGCGAAGCCCTGGCCGCCGGAGCCGAAATCATCAATGACGTCAGCGCCTTGGCGGGCGACCCAAGGATGATCGAAGTCGCGTGCGCCTCGGCGGCGGGTATTTGCGCCATGCACATGCTCGGCACGCCGCAAACCATGCAAGACGACCCGCGCTACGCCGACGTGGTCGGCGAGATCCTCGACGACCTTCGCGCGCGGCGCGGCGCGCTGGTCGCGGCCGGGATCGCCGCGGCGCGGATCGCACTCGATCCAGGCATCGGTTTCGGCAAGACGCACCAGCACAACCTGACGCTCTTGGCCCAGTGTCACCGATTCCACGAACTGGCTTCTCCGCTGCTGGTCGGCCCTTCCCGCAAGGGTTTCATCGGCAAGATCCTCGGCGATCGCGAGGCCGATCGCACCTCCGGCACGGTCGGCGTGGCCCTGTCGCTGGCGGCCCAGGGAGTGCAAATCATCCGCGTTCACGACGTCAAGCCGGTGCGAGAAGCGCTGCTGTTGTTCGAGGCGACGGGCGGCATCGACGGGCGTGCCGCGGAACTGGAGTGACGATCGTGGTCTAAGCGGGCGGTTGGCACTCGCCAGATCCAAAAAAGAAGGCCTCGCCGCAAACGCGGGGCGGCACGGCGGTTTCGGCGCAGCCGAAAATGCCCAAGAAAAAACTGGCAAAACCGTACCTGTACCGACAAGGAAATCCGTCTCGGCGGATTGCCCGGCTTTGGATGCGTTATACTGCACGCGGCCGAGAATGAGACGTTCACGGTGGCTGGGGCAGAGCCTAAGCGATGCCCCGGTCGCTATCTAGCCGGGGCATCGCTTACGCTCTGCCACCAGCCACCACCTTCTCGTGACAAATTGTCTCATTCTTGGCCGCGTGCAGTATAAGACTTCTTCACCCGCAACGCCCCTTCAGGGCTTTACGACATGGAAACGCCCAGGTTTCCTGGGGCTTACGCCCTCGTTGTTCTACACATCTTGTAAAGAGGCCAGGGGCTTGCCCCCTGGAGTTTCACGCTCGTATCTACACACGCAGGCTCCCCTGATTACCTGTCTTTTTGCCCGTGTCGCCCCACCGGCTGCCAGAGGCAGCCGGCGGGGCGACACGGACGGTGGGGATGCGGCCGCATTCGATTTATACTTCACGCGGCCTGCTTCAACACTAACCCGCAGCGCAAGCAAGGCGCGTAACCACTTGCCTTGCTTGCGCCGCGGGTTGGTGTGCGGACTTCCGAATGGCTCATTCTCGGCCGCGTGCAGTATAACGAGATCGGCAGAATTGTACGTGGCGTACAGGAGGCGGAGTGGAAGCGATTGTCGCGCGATAAAGCGCGTCATCGGAGAGAACGTCGTAGCGCTAATTGCCTTCGTCGTCCTCAAAGGTGAGCGATTTTGGGACATGAGTGACGATCCATGACGATGAAGCGACGGTGAAGTGACGGTGAAGTGACGGTGAAGTGACGCTGAGCGGCCTGTTTTTAGCCGTTTGTGACGCTGCCGACGCTTGTGACGATGAATTCCCAACAACTTTTTATTAGTCTGTCTGGGGCGATGAGGAGGGATGGGCGGTTTGCCACAACGACGTGATGTTGAGGGATCACGAACTTAGGAGTTATTTATACTGCACGCGGCCTGCTTCGACACTAACCCGCAGCGCAAGCAAGGCGTGTAACTACTTGCCTTGCTTGCGCTGCGGGTTGGTGTGCAGACTTCCGAATGTCTCATTCTGGGCCGCGCACAGTATAGAAACCACCGTGAAACTCCAGGGGGCAAGCCGGGCAAGCCCCTGGCCTCTTACGAAGAAGCCCGTGATTGCCCAACATTCCCATTTCACCACCTGCGATCAAAAGATGTGTAGAACAACGAGGGCTTACGCCCCAGGCTAGACTCTGTCGCGGCTGGCAACCCGCAGTCCATGCCGTTGTACCACCCTGGGATTTACATTCGATCACGCTCTAGTCACCTTGCCTGTCGGCCGCGTTTGTGGGATGCCATCCGCTTCCGCCGCGTACACCGCTTTTGTTACCCGGGTTAACCGGCGTGCTGCTTGAAGTACTCGTCGGAGGCGACGAAGCCGCTGATCACATCTTCATTGGTCCCGCCGTGCTGGAAAGCATCGACCCAGGAGGCGATTTCGGCGTCGGAGGCGGTTCGGCCGAGGAAATGCTGGTAGTCGCTCTGAACACGGGCTTGCTCGCGCTCGGGGCTCGCGGCGAAATCATAGGCGATCGCCGCCCGCGGGATACCCTGGGCCAGCGCTTGGACCCAGACGCTTTCACCCGCCCTGTCGGCCGCGCGGCCCAGCAGTTGCTGGTACATCGCGTCGACCCAGTCGAGGTCGGTGCCGCCACTAAGGGTGTAGAACTCCTGCGAAGCCGCGAAGCCCGCCTCCAACTGCTGATCGGTCAAGCCGGCGCGCATCGCTTGGGTCCAGCCGAGCAAGCCCTGCGAATCGGCCGCCCGGCCGAGGAACCGCTGGTAGTCCGACTGAATGATCTCGCCAAAATACTCGTCGCTGTGCGTGAGGGCGTTGGTGAAAAGAATGGCCGACATCCCCTGGTCGAGCTGCGTACTCCAGAACGCCAGTGCGCCGGCGTCCACTTCCCGGTGCAACAGGTCTTGGAACGCCGCGGCGACATACCGCTCGTTGGGCGTGGCGTACTGGGGGGGCGGCTGCACCGGCGGCGGGTCCGTCTCGTTGATGGTCAGGGTGTCGGTGGTGGTGCCCCCCAGCGTGGCGTTGGTCGGCGTGCCAAGGGCGAACGTGATCGTGTTGTCGGAAGTGGTGAACTGGCCATCGTCGATCAGCGTGCCGGTGATCGTGCCCGATGTCTGACCGGCGGCGATGACGAGCGGGCTGGACGTGACGCCGCTGTAGTTGACGCCGCTGACGGCCGTGCCGCCCAGCGTGAAGGGCACCGTCGTATCCGTCGCCGAGGCGGCCGACAAGCTCACGGTGATGCTGAACGTGCCGGCGTTCTCGTTGACGCTCTGGCCGGCCGTGCTGAATTGGACGGTGGGCGGTGGAGGAGTGAGCAAGCCATAGATGTCCAGGCTGTCCGCCGTGCCGACGAAAACCTGTCCATCGGCGACGACCGGCACGCTGAACTTGATGGCGCTGCCAAGCTGATCGCGGCCGTTGGGCGCTTGCGAACTGGTGTAGAGCTCCTTCGCCACGTTCGTCGCGTCGTAAGCCCGCAGTTGGCTCGTGTCATGCTCGACTTGCCAGATGATGCCCCCCGTGCCGCCGTTGGACGAGATCGAGGAAATGGCTCCTGGAAATGCGTAACTGTCGGGCGAAGTCGCCGTGGGGCCCGAAAAGGCGGCGTTGCTCACCGAGAACGACTGAAGATGGGCGTTGAAACCCGTGAAGTAGAAGTTGCCGTTGAAGTAGCCGGGGGGACCGTATGCGGCCGGCATCAGGCCGAATTGCCCCTGGACGATCTGATCGGCCTGGGGATTGAACTTGCCCAGGTTGTTGCGGTCGAGTAGGAAAACCGTCCCGTCCTTGCTGCCCGCCAACAGCAAATGGGGATGGGCCGCGCTGCCGGCCGAAGCGGGCAGGAGCACGGGGGCGCTGGAGCCCAAATCGCTGTCCTGCGCGTTGAGCACCTGGGTATTGTACGGCGTGAAGTAGTCGGCGACTTTCAAGCCCCAGCCGTTGGCGTTCTGGTTGGTCGGGCTGCTGGTTGGATCAACCACCAGCTTGAGAACGCAGTCGCCGTAATCGTGCTGGGCGGGGAAGCCGTTGCCGTCGAGCGTGCCGTCGAACGTGCCGTTGCCCGTCGAAAGGTAAAGGTTGCCCGCGGCATCCGAGGCGATGCTGCCGCCCGACTGCCAAATGGCGCCGGCGGCGCCGTTGGGCGTGGTGTTGAACGCCGCCACCGTCGTCATCGTTTGCGCGTTGACTCCCAGAAGCCAACCGTGATAGTTGGCATGGTCGCTGTACGAACCGAACCCGACGTAGACCACGCCGTTGACCAGCGATAGCGCCGGACGCTGGAGCTGGATCATCGCGTTGAACGTCACGACGCCGTTGACGCTGTCGGTGCCGGTGCCGTTCACGGCCGGACCGCTCACGTATTGATAACTGCCGTTGGCATTGAGCACCGTATCGCCCAGCACGTCCGGCCCAGCGAACTTCTCGCTGCCGTCGCCCAGGTTGATGGCGTGCAAGCGATGGATGAAGTGCGTCTGACCGCCGATGATTTCCTTCGTCAAAGCTTCGACGTACAACGTGTTCGTCGAGGGGTCGATCACCGGCGTGCTGGTGATGCCGATCTCGGGAAGCATATCAAGCATCGACACGTCGCTGCTCGGTACCGTCGTCACGCCGTGGGCTGGGTCGATGAAGCTTTTCTGCCAAAGCACCTGTCCGCTGTGCGCGTCGATGGCGTACAGGCTGTCGTGTTCGGTGGCCACGTACACCACGTCGTGCAAGCCCTGCTGACTGCCCGTCGTGATGTTGACTTGCGCCACATACAGCGGCTGGGCATACACCTGCCCGTCGAGGGGCGTCGAATTCAACAAGCCGAAGTCGTTGGCGTTGACGTTGGCCGGCGTCAGCACCGTTTCATTGGCGTTGTGGCCCTGATCGGTAGGGCCGTTACGGTACGAAAACACGTCGGTTGAAAGGAGATCGCGGCGTTCCAGCGATTCGACAAACACTCCGCGGCGGGCGGATTGCATACGGCGGTGTGAGCGTCGGGACGAATGCATGAGGGCAGACTCTCAGGGCGGTGATTCGGGATAGACGTAAGCGTTCCGTATCCGGCCGGCCAACAACAGTCCGGCTCGCGGTGACAGCCTGCTGGCTGTTAAAACAGGAACTACAGATAGTTCAAGGTAATTAGAGAAGATATGAAGTCAAGTATTTTCGCGGTTTTGCGCGCGGGGAGGCTATACCGCACCGCACGCGGCCAAGAATGAGACATTCACGCTGGCTGGGGCAGAGCCTAAGCGATGCCCCGGTCGCTATTGAGCCGGGGCGGTGGCTGGGGCGGAGCCTAAGCGATGCCCCGGTCGCTATTTATCCCGGCAAGGAAAGGATCGCATTCCGCCGCGTAGCGGCGAGGAGACGCTCATGTGGACGACGGTCGGGGGCGCCCTCCCGGGCTCCGAAAAAACTGGCAAAACCGTACCTTTACCCGACGAAAGCTACGGCGCGAGTGGCACCGATGGGCGTTGCGGGTGAAGAAGTCTTAACGCATCCAAAGCCGGGCAATCCGCCGAGACGGATTTCCTTGTCGGTACAGGTATGGTTTTGCCAGTTTTTTCCTGGGCATTTTCGGCTGCGCCGAAACCGCCGTGCCGCCCCCGCGGCGTCCGCATCGTGGGTTCAGAAACTCACTCGGTCAGGCGCGTGACAGGAAATCTCCCGAGCGGGTATCGACCTTGACCACCTCGCCCTCGGCCATGTATTCGGGCACCTGGATCACAAGACCGGTTTCCAGCGTGGCGGGCTTGGTGCGGCCGGTCGCCGAGTTTCCTTTCACGTTGGGATCGCACTGCGTGATCTTCAAAGCCACGGTCTGCGGCACGTCGATCCCCACGCACTCGTCGTTGTAGATTCGGGCGAAGACCCCTTCCAACTCGTCGGTCAGGTACTTCGACTCTTCCTCCAGTTCGTCGGCCGGCAGCGAGTACTGGTTGAAGTCGGTCTGGTCGAGAAAATGGAGATGCGTGCCGTCGGCGTAGATGAACTTCACGGGCCGTTTCTGGAAGTCGGCCTCGGCGAGCCCGTCGCCGCCGCGCAGCGTGATGTCGACCTTCTGCCGGGTCAGCAAGTTGCGCGCGCGGTACTTGTAATAGGTCGCGGCGCCGCGGGCCGACGGGCTTTGCACGGCGATCGTCTCGATCATGCAGGGAACGCCGTTGAAGCTGACGATCGTTCCGCGTTTGATGTCCTTGGCGAGCAACATGGCAGTGGCCTGTGGTTAGGCGAGCGGGGGGCGTTCGCCCCCTGTTTGTCTCTCTTTGTTAGGTTCCAGCAACGAGCAACTTTTATAACAACGATCCCGACTGCGGATCGACGCCGACGCCGTCGGTCAACTCGACCAGCGCATCGAGCAGCACCAACAGGGCGCTGGGGTCGAAGGTCTCATCGTCTTCGTCGGCGCCATCGACCATTTCCTCGAAGTGCATGACCTCGAAACGAGCGTCGCAGCCGCGGAGTTTCTTGAGTTTTTCGCGGTCGGCGTCGCCCCCCTTGCGGATCTCGCCGGTGAGCTGGGCCACCTGCTCGACGACCTCGGTGCCGCAAAGGTAGTCGATTTCGAGCGCGGAATGGTCCTCCGGCGAAACGACGTTGAGCGATTCGATTCGGCCGTCATCGTCGGCCATCGGCTCGGTCATGCGGAAATGCCCATCCAGGCGTTTGACGGCGGTTTCGACGTCCTTGAGCAGCGGTTGTTTGGCGGCCTGGAAGAGCACGAAGTAGGTTTCGCGCCATTCAAATTGGCCGCTTTCGTCATCCGGTGTCATGGCATCGTTCCTTTCATGGTTTGGTTCACTCCCAATCGGTTTCCTCGTCGTCGGCGGGCATGCCGCCGGCCCACTCTTCGAGGGCCACCAGCAACATGTCGCGTTCCTGATGGTTGGCCCATACGACCTCGCCCTGTTCGAGGCGGACTTCATAATACCCCTCGCGTTCGCAATCTTCCGCGCCGCAGAAATGGGGCGTCGCGGAAACCCAAATGACTCGGTACAGCGGAACGTGCTTGTCGTCCACCAGAAAAAACGCCGACATCGTCATTTCCCCTCCCGCGCGGTTCACGAAGTGATGATTCGCCCGCCCCCAACTCGATCCGCCCCCAACTCGCCCACCCCCAACTCAATCGATCGTCGCGTGGCGGCCTCGACGGCCGCCATCAGCGCCGAGCGCAGGCCTCCCGCTTCGAGCGCCGCCAGGCCGGCGATGGTCGTGCCGCCGGGGCTGGCCACGTGGTCCTTGAGCACCGCTGGATGCTCGCCCGACGACAAGACCATCTGGGCCGCCCCCAGGACGGTCTGGGCCGCCAGTGCCAGCGACACGTCGCGCGGCAGGCCCATCCGCACGCCGCCGTCGCTCAAGGCCTCGATCACGACGTAGGCGAAGGCCGGTCCCGATCCCGATAAGCCCGTCACCGCGTCGAGCAGCTTTTCCTCCAATTCAAACGCCCGGCCCACCGCGCCGAGCAACCTGGCCACCAGTTCGCCGTCGGCCGCCACGGCTCCCGGTCCCAGGCAATAGGCGCTGGCGCCTTGGCCGATCAAACAGGGCGTGTTCGGCATCACGCGCACCAGTCGCGGCCCCGTGCCCGCCTGCGATTCGGCGCCCGCCTGCGATCCGGCGCCCGCTTGCGATCCGGCACCCGCCTGCGATCCGGCGCCCGCTTGCGATCCGGCACCCGCTTGCGATCCGGCGCCCGCTTGCGATCCGGCGCCCGCTTGCGATCCGATACCCAGTTGCCGCGAGATCTCGGCCAGCGGCACCCCGGCCGCGATCGACACGACCAAATGCCGGGCCGAGAGCTTCCCACGTAACGCGGCGAGCACGGAACCCATCTGTTGCGGCTTGACGGCCAGGAACAGGCAATCGCTCTCGGCGGCCACCCGCGCGTTGTCGTCGGTGGTGCGAGCGCCGGTGGCCGCCGCGAACTGCCGCGCCGCCGCCGGCGCCGCGTCGCTGGCCAGGATCTGCTCGGCGGCGGCGAGCCGCCGCTCGATGAAGCCGCGCGCCAGCGCCGTGGCCATCCGTCCGGCGCCGATGAATCCTAAGCGGGTGTCTGCCATAAGTCTATTTATACATCAACGAGCCGCTTAAACGCTAGTTGGTGGGCAGTGCCGCGGCAACGGCATCTGTAGGGAACGCCCTCCGTTGCGTTCCGTGTCCTGCCAGATGACGTCGCTCCAGCTTCACGGAACGCCACGGAGGGCGTTCCCTACAGAACCCTAAGGGACGATTCTGGCAATGAAGCGGGTGCTTGAAGTTTTTAGCAGCCCAGGCAGACCTTACGGCTTCGGCAACTCGTCACGCTCGATTTCAATGGCCCGCTCGAATACCCGCCAGATTTCGGGCGGAACCTCGGCGAATGCCTCGAGGAACCGCGGGCCGTCGCGCCTCTCGCGAGTGACGTTGCGGATGTAAATCCGCGCGATCTGTCGTGGGTGCCGGCGGTAAAGCTCAGCGTACATCTCCGGGTCGCGCTGGCCCGAATCGCCGACCATGATGAACCTCCGCAGGGGAAACTCGGCCAACAGCGCGTCGATCGCCGGGCGTTTCAGCGAGTCAGGCTCCCGGAACAGGTTGAAGGCGCTTTTGTCCTTCCAACGGAATGGTTGAAGCTCGAACGAGCCGGCCGGAAAACCCGATCGAACTTGGAACTCAGTCAAGGGCGCGTACAACTGCCAAGGGCCGGCCGAGACGTAGTGGAACACGGCGCCCGACTCGGCCCAATCGCGGTAGACGTCGGCCATGCCGGGCACGGCCTCGAAGGAGCGTAGAAAGGTGTTCTTCAAGACCTCCTTGTGGTCGGCGACCTCGGTGATCTTGATCGTGTCGTCGATGTCGGAAACGACCGACAGCCCCCGCGGCGCGATCAGCCGCGCCCACCCGGCGAACTCGCGGTCGTCGTCCTCGGCCGTGACCAGCGAGAATTGTATCCAGCGTCCGGTAGGCTCGCGTCCGAGCGAAAGTGTGTCGGCTTCGGCGACCGGCAGCCGAATGGTCTGGCGAATATGCCCGTTCGATTCCGACTTGGGCAGGATGAAGTAACGGTTCCCCACACGCACCGAAAATTCGCGGCGACTCCTGTTTTCGACCAGGAACGGCCAAGCGCGCGCCCTGAAGACGGGCAGTTCATCGGGCGTCGGCTCGATGTCCAACAGCCGCCTGAGCCCCTCGAGCGTCGCTGCCTTGACCTTCGACTGTTCGTCCGGTTCAAAGACCCAGCCGTGAACCGGCAGCAACCAATTTCGGCCTTGCGGGTCGAGGCATGCCGAGGTGTTGAAAAACACCATTTCCTCATCCCTCGGCAGGTCGGAAGCGCGCGCCGCGCAAGCAACCATGGGAACCAGCAGCGCGACCGCCAAGCCGCGCGGCCAGGTAAAATAGCCGTTCATGCCGACATCTTGGCCGAAACGGCGGAAAACTGCAACAGATGACTACTCGACCGGCTTGGGCCACTTCAGGTGCTCGTGGAGAAAGTCGAACGTGCCGACGCCGTGGATCTCGTGCGGGCCATCGAAGAATTCGATGGTGGCGCGATCGGCGATCTTGAGGTCGACATAGAGCAAGCGGACCTTGGCGAACTCGTAGGCCACCCATTCGTCGGGCGCCACGCCGTCGCGGTGGCCGCGTTCGACCATGAACGGCCGCGGCGCGATCAGCCCGGCCATTTCGGCGTAGTTGAACGTGTTGCCCAGGTCGAACTCGAAGATCTCGTATTCGCCCGTCCCGATGTAGCTGTAGCCGGAGCGCGTCGAGGTGTTCTTCCAGATCCATTCGTTGAAGTCGGCCGAGCAGATCGAAAGACAATAGTTCTTGACCAGCGCGGGAATTCGCATCGCCGATTTGCCGCCGTACGACAGTCCGTAAAAGCCGATCCGCTCGGGATCGACGATCGCTAGCGAGGCGAGCCAATCGACGATCTGCTGATGCTGCGGCACGATCGTCGAGAAAAGGGTCTTCTTGATCGGGTTGCTCTTCCGTTGCAGGGTGCGGAAGCGGTCGGTGAAGATGTACGGGTTCTGGGGCGAGAACGTGATGAAGCCGCGTTCGGCCAGCCGAATGGCGAACTGGTGGTAATAGGGGCTATTCACCTTGGGGTCGGCCACGTCCTGGGGCCGCCCCTCCAGCCCGTGCTGGCAGACGACCACCGGCCGCCTTTCGCCGGGCTTGACTTCCTTGGGTACCAGCAAAATGCCGTACGCGAACACGTCGGGAAAGACGTCGAGCACGACGTCGTAGCCGGTAAACTTGGCCTCGTCGTAGACCTTGCGGCTGCGGACGTTCGGTTCCGATAGCGGCAGATCGAAGCGGCCAATCACCTCGTCGTGGAACAACTTGCGGTACGGCTCGGAGGTTTCCCGCCACTTTTCGACGGAGCGGCTGCCGCGGTCGGCCCGCTCCCAGTATTTCTTGCGCGTGTATTCGCTTTCGCGCATCAGGGCCTGCGTGAACTCGGTCATTTCGTCGATCTGCCGCTTGAGACGGACCTGGGGATCGAAGCCCGGCCGGTCGTACGAGGGCGAGGCGGCTGCCGCGGACAAGGCGCCCGCCCCCAACCGTGAGAGGAATTCCGTCAGGACCATCTCGCCACCCGGTAAACCGTTGTCCGTATCCAGGTTCGCCAAGAGCGTGGCGCGAGTGTCGCCGAGTTTTGAAGTGTCGCCGAGTTGTGACACCCACTTCGCGGCGCGATTGAACTCGGCTTCGACGTCCGCGAACTTGGGCGTGGTTAGCTTGCCTGGAGCGGCGCCGCCCGAGCGCCCGTCGTGAGGCGCTGGGGGACCATTAACTTCCGGCACGCGGCAGGCCTCGACGACCCATGCCCGCGGCGCGATCAGGCTGGCCAACTCGGCGTCGCCGAACTCGTGCAGCAGGGCGAACACGTTGCGGTAGATCGGCTCTTCCCAGACGTTTTCACGCGGACCAAAATAGCCGCTTACGCAAGTGGCGCGGATCCGCGTGTCGAGCGCGCCGGCGTAGAGGGCCAGCAATCCGCCCTCGGCATAGCCCATCACGCCAATCTTGGGGGCGTCGTTGGCCGCCTCGGCGGTGAAGTAATCGACCAAAGCCAAGACCTTTTGCACTTCATAGCCGATGATGTGCCGCCCCATCTCGAAGGCCTGTCGGTAGATGAACTCGCGGTGCGGCTGGTTCAATCGCCGCTCGCCGTTGACGGTCATCGAGAAGGTATCGGCCCGGTCGATGAGCATGGGCACCACGACGCGGCAGCCGCTCTCGGCCAGCCGCCTGGCGAACTGCGCCGCCGGCTCAACGCCGGGCACCAGTCCGACCAGCATTTCGGGCGTCTGGTCGGCATCGGGAATCGCCACCACGTTGGCCCACGGCTTTTTGCGATTGGGTTTCAGCAGCAATCCCTCGCCCGTCATGCCCGCTAAAACGGGCCAGCGAACCGCGTAGACCTCATACCCTTCGCCGCGGCCGATCAGGGCGGGCTGGCTTGTCGTGCCCACGAGTTCCAGCGCGTCGCACTTCTCGCGCGGGTCGAAGGCGCCGATGATCTTGGCCAGCCGTGCGCGGTTGGGCGCGACCGACTCGTTGTACTTTTCGGCCGACGAGAAATCGCGGTTCCAATGTTTCTCGCGATCCGCCTTTGCGGCTTCAATCTGCCCCAGCAGGAACTTGTCGATTCCCTGGACCATCAAGTCGGCCAGGTCGCCTTCGATCGTCAGCGGCTCGGTGTCCGGGTACGGTTCCGCGGCATGTGCGGAATCCGCGGCAAATGCGAAAGTGGACGCGGACATCGCCGCCATGCCGACAAGACTCAGTACCGCGACTCGTATGGAATTGCGGCTGCTTGCAATCGACTGATATAAACGACGCATGGCGCTGGATTCCTCCGCAAAAGAGAATTTGATTGTGATGGCCAGCCGATGACTTTCATCCGCTCGAATCCAACTTGAGTATATTCTAGATAAAACTGGTTGGGAAGCAAAGCGGTATGCCTTGTTGCCTTGTTGCACGCGCCGCTTCGCGATCCGCTCACACATGCGCCTCGGCCCTGCCGGGCGGCGCGCGGCCGCGGACTTTGGTGTCGAAGCGGATCAACCCGACCACACGTTCGACGCGCAGCGCGGAGTGATCGGCGGCTCCGCGGTCCCTTTCTTCGCCTTGCACGAAGATCGCGTTTTCGCGGGGAAGAAAGGCCAAGTGATCGAGTTTCTTGCCAGCTTCGGCTGAGCCCGATTTTCCCCAGCCGCCGTCCGTGCCCGGTGGTTCGGTAACAATATACGCTTCCGCCGGATGAACTACAAAGCGGTTGGTGGCGCGGGGCCTTCGGCGCGTTATAATCGGTTGCGGTACGAGGTACGATTCGTGGCACCGCGAGCGGGCGAGGGAACGATCATGCGTCCGAAGGCCGGAGCATTCTCACGCTATCGACCGCGAATCTTGACGCTCATCGTGTTGATCGTCGTCGCGGCGCCCACCGTGCTCGCCAATTTGAGTTCTGAAATCGTGCCCGCCAATGAATCCCCGCCGAAGGGATACATGTACAAGGGAACGTACGGCTGGCCGTTGATCTGGCACTGGCACAACCTCTTCTTCAGCCCGGGTCCAGGTGGCATCGTCAGTTGGGACTATAGCGCGAGCCGGCTTGCCGGCAATCTGGCGATGTGGCTCGCCATGTTAGCCGCAGTGGGGGGCGCCTGCGAATGGCTCCTGCGTCGCCATCGGCCCCCGTTGCGTTGGAGCTTGCGGACGATGCTGGCCGCGGTTGGGCTGCTGGCTGTGTGCTGCGCGTGGTGCGCCGCGGTACGCAATCGGGCCAACCTGCAGGACTCGATCATCGCCGCGGTTAAAGAGGAAGGAGGAGACGTTCTCGTGGAACGCCGCGGACCGAAATGGCTCGATTTCGTCGTGGCCGATCGTTTTCGCCGACGTATCATCGGTGTGGAAATGCAGATGACTGCCGGCCATACGCTCGCTGAAGAGTTTGTGGTGGAACTGCGAGGATTGCCCCGCCTGCAATACCTCGAAATTAATGTTGAGCAACTGACTCCCCGCATGGCCGCCGCGCTCGCCGACATGCGGCAACTGCGATCGTTGGGTATCCAACAGGAAACTCGGCTAAAGTTCCACGACGAACCAATTCCGCATGAATGCCTCGCGGACATCGGCAAACTGAATCAGCTTGAAGTGCTCCACTTGGGAAATATGAAGATTTCCGGCGAGGATTTGGAGTGCCTGGCCGGCCTGACGAACCTGAAATCACTGAGCTGGGAGGGGGCGGTCATCGCTGGCGAGAGCCTGGGGAACCTGGTCGCCCTGACGAACCTGAAATCACTCAGGTTGTGCAGGATCTATTGCGACGATGACGAACCAGGGGCAGAAGAACCTGAGACGAATCACGCGCCCCCCCTGCTCGCCCACCTGCCGGCGTTGCCGCGGCTCGAAGCCATCGACTTGTCGAACTCGGAAGTCGGCGACCGTGACCTTCGCCACCTTGCGGGCCTTCATTGCTTGAAGTCGCTCGACCTTAGTTATACGGACGTCACCGACGAGGGCTTGGCGGAATTGGCGTCGTTGCAATCCCTTGAAGATCTGGAGATCGACGACAACATGGTATCGGCGGCGGGGATTGAATCGTTGCTCGCGCTCAGGCATCTCAAGGCGTTACACATGTACCGCTCTTACGACAAATCCGCCCGGCTGGCCCCGCTGGCGCTCGATGATGGCGATGAATTATTCGTATTGGAGAGCGAGGTCGAAGGTTTCCGCCGGGCGTTACAAATGTTGCGGCAATCCAACCCTGGAATCGTAATCGACACAAGATCCGGGGAAGCCCATCGGTACTTTGAACTAATGCCTCCGTATGATTACGACGCAAGTCCTGATCGGCACCCTATCTGGCTGCCGGCGCAATACCCGTGGCTCCCCCCTTCATTCCTTCGTCGCTTTGGACTCCAAGGGCCCGGCCCAGCAGGCCAAAGCGCGCAGGAAGAGAGCGAAGCGGGCGATGAATGATCTATACTGCGAGCGGCCCACGATGAGACATTCGCGTTTCATCACGGCTGTAGCACGCCATCTGCTTCACCGACCCCGACGAGCGGGGTGGGGTCGTTGAAGTGCGCAACGCCGGGCCGATTCGATCTATACTGCACGCCGGGTGGTTCCGTCAGGCTGGAAAGCCTGACCTACGACGTGCGCGTCATTGTGTCATTCTTGCCCGCGTGTAGTCTGGACATTGGGCTTGGGCGACATTGTACCCGGCATGAATGCCGGGCCTACGACCGCTACGCGGGATGCCCCGTGAACGGGGCGGTTCGCCATCGCCTCGTCGCACGATCCCCGTCGTGGCGGACCAGCCAACACAGCATGAAGGTGCCGCCACCGATGACCGTCACGGCCGGCAAGGGCGCGACGGTGAGCTTGCTGCCGTTGACGTCGATGGTTAGCCGCGAGACCGGTTACCGCCTGAATTCCTTTGCCAACCACCCGCGGAACACGTTACCATACAGGGGTTGCCGGCCCACTGAGGCCGGTTCACATGGGAGGTTGACATGCGGACGGATGGCCAGTCATCGCGCGGCGGCGAAGCGGCGCGAACCGGTGGAGACCCGGTCGATGGGATCCTGACGGTCGACGATCGTGGAACGATCGAATCGCTCAACCCCGCGGCGGCGCGGATGTTCGAGTATGCGGCCGATGATCTCGCCGGACGCGCCCTGTCGCTGCTGCTACCGGTGTTGGCAAGCGATCGCTTCGATGACCGGCTGCTCCCGTACCTTGGCACGCGCGACGGCCGCCTCGGCCACCGTCGGCTCGACGGTCGCCGCAAAGACGGCACGCCCTTGCCGCTGGAAATGGCCGTCGGCGAAATGTCGCTGGGCGGCAGGCGGCTGTTCACCCTGCTGCTGCGCGACATGACGCCTCAGCCGGCGGCCAATCCGGCGCTCGGCGCCGACGGCGACCGGGGCGACGCAGGCGACCGTAATCAGGTCGAGGAAAATCTCCAGCGGGTGACCCGCTTCCTCGACTCGGTCATCGAGAACCTGCCGATCATGCTCTTCGTCAAAGATGCGGAGCACCTGCGGATCGAGCGGCTCAACAAGGCCGGTGAGGAGCTTCTGGGCTACTCGCGCGACCAGCTTCTGGGCAAGAGCGACTACGACTTGTTTCCCAAGGAGGAAGCGGACTTCTTCATCGCCAAGGACCGCGTGGTGCTCGAAGGGCGGCAACTCGTCGACGTTCCAGAGGAAGTGATCGAAACGCGACACGGGCGGCGCGTGCTGCACACCCGCAAAATTCCGATCTTGGACGAGCAGGGCCGGCCGACCCATCTGGTGGGGATTTCCGAAGACATTACCGTCCGCAAGCAGGCCCACGAAGCGCTCGAGCGGGCCAAGGAAGCGGCCGAAGCCGCCAACCGTTCCAAAAGCGAATTCCTTGCCAACGTCAGCCACGAAATTCGCACGCCCATGAATGGCATCATCGGCATGACGGAGTTGGCGCTCGACACCGAACTGGCGCCCGAGCAGCGTGAGTTCCTGAACATGGTCAAGTCGTCGGCGGACGCGCTCTTGGATGTGATCAACGACATCCTCGATTTTTCGAAGATCGAGGCGGGGCAATTCGACCTCGACGAAGTGGCCTTCCGCCTGCGCGACAGTCTGGGCGACACGATGAAGACGTTGGCCTTGCGGGCCCACAAGAAGGGGCTGGAGTTGGCCTGCCATGTGCCGGCCGAAGTGCCGGACGAGTTGGCGGGCGACCCGGGGCGGCTGCGGCAGATCATCGTGAACCTGGCGGGAAACGCGATCAAGTTCACCGACGCCGGGGAGGTGGTGGCGCGGGTCGAGCTTGCGTCGCTCAGCGACCAGGAGGCCACGCTGCACTTCGCGGTCTGCGACACGGGCATCGGCATCCCGCCGGAGAAACAAGCGGCGGTCTTCGCGCCGTTCGTCCAGGCCGACGGCTCGACGACCCGCAAGTACGGCGGCACCGGCCTGGGGCTGGCGATTTCGACGCGCCTGGTCGAGTTGATGGGGGGCCGCATCTGGGTCGAAAGCGCCGTGGGCCAAGGGAGCACGTTCCATTTCACCGCCCGCTTCGCGCTGGCCCGCGGCCGGACGGCGCCGGCGACGGCGGCCGGGCCGGGGCATCTCGACGATCTGGCCGTACTGGTCGTCGACGACAACGCCACGAACCGGCGGATTCTGGAGGAAATGCTCACGCATTGGCACATGCGGCCCACCGTCGTGGCGAGCGGCCAAGCGGCCCTGGACGAAATGCGACGGGCCTTCGCCGCGGGCGAGCCCTACGCCCTGGTGTTGCTCGATGCGATGATGCCGGGCATGGACGGTTTCACCCTGGTTCGGCGGATCCAGGAACACAAGGAATACACCGGCGCCACGATCATCATGCTCTCCTCGGCCGAAGGGAGCGCCGCCCGCGCCGAGGAACTGCGGATCGCCGCGTCGCTGATGAAGCCGATCAAGCAGTCGGAGTTGTTCGACGCCATCATGACCAGCCTGGGCGTATCGCTGCGCCGCGACGATACGGCCGCGCCCGTGGCCGGTCCCGCCGCGCCGGAGTTCGGACGCGTGTTGAAGTTGCTCTTGGCCGAGGACAACGCGGTGAACCAGAAGCTGGTCGTCCGCTTGCTCGAAAAGCGCGGCCACCAGGTGACGATCGCCGGCAACGGCCGCGAAGCGCTGGCGGTCTTGGAACGAGATCGCTTCGATCTGGTGCTGATGGACGTGCAGATGCCCGAGATGAGCGGTTTCGAGGCCACCGCCGCGATTCGCCAGGGCGAGCGCACCACGGGCCGGCACATGCCGATCGTGGCCATGACCGCCCATGCGATGAAGGGCGACCGCGAGCGATGTCTCGAGGCCGGCATGGACGACTACATCGCCAAGCCGGTGCAAGCTCGCGAGTTGTTCCAGGCGGTCGAACGGGCCGTGTCGGCCGAGCGCGGGGCCGAGGCGTCGGTCGCCGCGATCGCGTCGGCGGCAAGCGGCCTCGACCTGGCGACGGCCCTCGACAAGCTCGCCGGCGACCGCGAGTTGCTGCAGGAATTGATCGGGCTGTTTCTCGACGAATGGCCGCGCTGGAGGGACGATCTGGAGCGGGCCTTGGCCGACGGCGACGGCGAACGGCTGAAACGCCTGGGGCACACGGTCAAAGGCGCGATGGGGCAACTTGGCGTCGGCGCGGCGGTCCAAGCGGCCTTGCGAGTCGAGACCTTGGGGCGCGACCTGTCCGGGGCGCGCGAGGCCTGCGACGAGTTGGAAGCCGAAATCGAGCGCGTCACGCCTTGGATGGCCGCTTGTGTCCAGGGCCCGATGTGAATCAGGCGACGGACTTGGGCTCCTCGACGTCGGTCTTGCCGACGGCCGTTGGCTTGGCTTCGCCGTTCGCGGTTTCAGTGGCGCCGCTCGCCTGGGGATCTTGGACCACGGCATGCGCGCTCTCGGTCGCGCAAGTTCCCTCCTGGGCAAGGTCAGTGGCACCGCTCGGTTTTTTTTGAATGCGCCATCGCCAGTAGAAGTATCCCGCGGCGCACGCGGCGACCAATACGACAACCACGGTGATCGCGAATTCCACCCCTTGGAATCTCTCCCACAGGTGTTTGAAGCTTTCGGCGAAGACGTAACTCAAACCGAAGAACAGGCTCACGACCAGCGCCGCGGAAATGGCATCGACCAGCAGGAACCAACGGAACGAAATCCGCAAGATGCCCGCCGTCATGTACATCGGCGAGCGCAGTCCAATCAGGAACCGGGCCCCGAGAAATGCCTTCAGACCATGTTGCTGGAAGAGTTTTTCGACCTTCTGCTCGCGCTCGACGGTGAGCAGGCGTGAAAACCAGTGGCGGTCGCGTAACAACGCCCGGCCGAAATAGTAGCCGATGGTATAACTGACGCAGTCTCCCGCCACGGCGCCCACGAGGCAGGCCGCCAACGCGGTCAAGGGCTCGAAGGTGCCGGCGTTACTGGCAATACCCGCCGCAATGACCAGGATTTCCTCGGGCACCGGCAAGCCCATGCCGGTCAGGATGATGGGTATCGTGATGCCGAGGTATCTGGGAAGGAAATCGAGCATCGAGAACCACCGCCGAAACTTGCGCCCGCACTGTACTTTAACCAACGATTCGCTTCAAGGCTAGGATCGTTGCGGCCACTCCACGACGGGGGCACCGCCGGAACTCTTATGAGTTCCGCCACGTTGGAATAGTCATCAACTGACCAGGTGTACCGCGCGGCGGCGCTTCGATTCGTGCGATGCGGTCGGCCCGGCATCGCCGACGCCGGCGGCGGGCAGGGCTTCGATCGCTTCGGCCAGGTCGATCTCGCGGCCCGGCACTCGCCGAGAGACGTAACGTTTGATGAAGTCGACCGTTTCGTCGATCACGTCGGCCTGGATCACCAGCAGTTCGCCCGGCCGTACCAGTTCCAACGCTTGCTCCACGGCCTTCAGCGCTCCGCGAATTTCCAGCACTTCCACCGTTCGCGGAGAGGCGATCAGCCCCTGGCGGAAAAGGGCCATGATCTCGCCGTCGGCGCGGCCGCGCAGGTAATGGTCTTCGTACAACACGACGCGGTCGAAGGCGGCGCCCAACATCTCGCCCTGCTCGATCAAGTCGCAATCGCGGCGGTCGCCGGCGGCGGAATAGACGATCGAGCGCTTCGGGTGGGGGAATTGCCCGACGACTTCGATCAGCGCCGCCAACGCCGAGCTGTTGTGGCCGTAATCGACGATCACGGCGGCGTCACCGATCTCCAGCAGGTTGAAGCGGCCCGGCACCTGGTCGAGCTTGGAAGCGAACGACTCCATACCGCTTTGGATCTCGCTGAAGGCGAAACCCACCGCCCAGCCGGCGGCGGCCGTGGCCAAGGCGTTTTCGACTTGGAAGCCCACCCGGCCGCCATGCGTGAGCGGGACGCGCGCCAAGGGAACCAGCGGCGTTTCATGATCGCCTTCGGCGGCGACGATCGTATCGTCGCGGACGAAGACGGCCCGTTTTCCCGCGGCGCGATGCGCGGCGATCACCGGGTCGTCGGCCGAACGGGCGAAGAAGATCACCGAGCCGGGGCAGCGTGAAGCCATCTGGGCCACCAGCGGATCGTCGGCCTTGAGCACGGCCGTTCCGCAAGATGAGACGGCCTCGACCGGCACGCGCTTGACCTTGGCCAGGTCTTCGAGCGTGTCGATGCCCCCGGTGCCGAGATGGTCGCCGCCGGCGATGTTCGTGACCACGGCCACGTCGCAGCGATCGAAGCCCAGCCCTTCGCGCAGAATACCGCCGCGGGCCGTTTCAAGAACGGCGGCCTCCACCTTGGGGTTCAGCAGTACGGCCCGCGCGCTCTGCGGGCCGCTGCAATCGCCCGTGTCGATGCGCCGGCCGTCGATGAAAATGCCGTCGGTCGATGTCATTCCGACCGTGTGGCCCCGCGAGCGGAACAAGTGCGCGATGAAGCGCGTGGTGGTCGTCTTGCCGTTGGTGCCGGTGATGCTGACAATCGGAATCCGTCCCGTCCGCCCCTCGGCGAACAGACTGGCGACGATCGCCTCGCCCACCGGCCGCGGCTTGCCGAGCGACGGTTCGACGTGCATGCGCAGGCCCGGGGCCGCGTTGACCTCGACCACGCCGCCACCTTGGTCCTCGAGCGAACGGCTGATGTCCATCGCGATCACGTCGACGCCGGCCACGTCCAGCCCGACCACGCGCGCCGCCTCGACCGCCCGCGCCGCCACTTCCGGGTGAACCAGGTCGGTCACGTCCGTCGCCGAGCCACCGGTGCTGAGGTTGCCGTTGCGGCGGATCAGCACTTTGCAGCCCGCGGGCGGCACATGGGTGGGCGCCAGACCCTGCTCGGCCAGCACACCCATCGCGATCGGGTCGAGCCGGATTTTCGACAGCGGCGTCGCATGATCGTTGCCGCGCCGGGGATCCGCGTTGATCTGGTCGACCAACTCGGCGACCGTGTGCCGACCGTCGCCCACCACCTGGGCCGGCTCGCGGCGGGCCGCGGCCACCAGTCGATGACCCACGACCAGTAGCCGGAAATCAGCGCCGGCCAGATGCCGCTCGACGACGATCGACGAGCCTTCGCGCCGCGCGGCTTCGTAAGCGGCATGCACCTGCTCGCACGTCGTCAGGCAAGTGGCCACGCCGCGACCCTGATTGCCGAATTGCGGCTTGACGACCACCGGCGTGCCGATTTCTCGGGCCGCTTCCCAGGCATCGTCGGCGCTCTCGACGGGCCGGCCCGTGGGCACCGGCACTCCGACGGCGCGCAACATCGAACGGGTGAGATCCTTGTCTTGCGCGATGCTCTCGGCGATGGCGCCGGTGCGGTCGGTCTCCGAGGCCAGAATGCGGCGCTGTTTGGCGCCGTGGCCGAACTGAATCAGGCTGCCGCGGCTCAGGCGCCGCCAGGGAATTCCGCGGGCCTTGGCGGCGTCGACGATCGCGCGCGTGCTCGGTCCCAGACGAACTTCCTGGTTCAGTTCCCTCAGCCGCGAGACGGCGGCCTCGATGTCGTAGGTGCGGTCGTAAACCGCCGCCAGGCAGAGTTCGTGGGCTTCGGCCAGGCAGGCGCGGGCGATCGATTCGTCTTCGTACTCGACGACGACCTTGTACGTTCCTTCCTTCGCCGTCTCGCGGGCGCGGCCGAATCCGACCTCGGTGCCGGCCAGCGTTTGAAGTTCGATCGTCACATGTTCCAGAATGTGGGCCTGATACGTGCCGCGGCGCAGGCGCTCGAAGAAGCCGCCGCGCTCGCCGATGCTGCAACGGTGCTCGATCATCGACGGCAGCCAGGCCATCAACCGCTCGTTGAAACCGGGCAATTGGTCCGAGGGGGAATCCCGCAGTTCGCCCAATTCGACCCAGGCTTCGAGCACGGGGAAATTGGCCCAGACGTTGGGACCACGCAATGCGAGAACCTTCAGGATTATCATGCCTCTCCACTCACCCGGCGGCGGGTTAGTAATGACTGAATCAAGCAGGGTGTTCCGCACCCCGACGCCGCGCGCCGCGGAATGCGGCGGAATGGCGTCTCAAGGAAAAATACGTGACGATCGGGCATTTGGTTTGAGCGTAATCGAAATCGAGCGATCTCTCCAAAACTAATCGGTGGCCCACGGCCTCGGCATGATCCACCGCCTCCGAAGGCCAGCCGCTCCGGTGGAACCGATTACTCCGAATTGAGCGACAACTCCCACGCGCGCCGCTGTCTGAAGGCGACGATAAATATGTTAAAAAGTTGAAAATACGCATTGCGGACAAACCATGTGTCATACACTAAAATAGGCGCCGTCGTCAAACGGCGACGATATTTTTCGCCAACGGAACGCAAAACGCCTTTGTCTCGCCCAACTTAAATGACTAGAATGCCTGTGGCGTTACACAGCGCAAGCACAGGCGTGCAAAATCAGTGCCAGTGAATCCCTAGCCCGGATTATTCATGGTCCCGTAGCTGTCCACGCGCAACCTGTTGGGAGCCAAGCACCTGTGGACGATTTACCCGATCTTCGCGGGCGGCTGCCCGAAAGCTGGCGCGCGTCGGTGGGGGCTCAACTGGCTCCCGGCGAAGCCTTACAGGCCTGGTTCGAGCCGGATCTCGACACCCGTTTGAGGTTCGACAAGGGCTTGGTCATCCTGACCGACCGGCGTCTGCTCAGCGCCGGGCCGGCCACGTCACCCCCGCCCAGCGAAAAAGGCGACAAAACCCGGTGGCAATGGGCGTCTTGGCCGCTCGACAGCGTGACCGCGCTGGTCAACGGACGCCATGATGGCGCCGGCTGTTTGGAGTTGCTGGCACTCGACGAGCGCTTGGCTCATTGGCGTTACACCCTGGGGCGCGCCGGCGCCGCGGATCGTCTGGTTCAGGAATTTGAAGCGCGACAGCGCCATGGCGGCTTGGGCGGCGGCGGCTTGGGCGGCGGCGACCCGTTGCGGCTCGACGGCGATGTTTTGACGGATCGCGCCAAGCCGCTTTGCCCGAGTTGTGGCGGGGCGGTTTCGCCGGTCGAGGTTGACTGTCCCACCTGTGGGCCGGTCAAGGAAAGCCGGCCGGCCGCTTCGTTGTTTCGACTGGCGCGCTTCGCACGGCCCCGCGCCCGCGCGGCGGCGCTTGGCTTCGCACTGACCCTGGCGGCGACCGCGGCCGGCCTCGTGCCACCGTACCTGACGATGCCGCTGTTGGACCGGGTGCTGATCCCGTATCAAAACGGCAGCGGTCCCGCCCGTTTCGATCTGCTCGCTTGGTATCTGGCGGGCCTGGGCGGCGCGGCGGTGTTGGCTTGGCTCTTGAGTTGGGCCAAGACTTACGTGCTGGCCTGGGTCTTCGAGCGGATCAGTGCCGACTTGCGCAACGAGACCTACGCCCACATGCAGCGGCTCTCGCTGGAATTCTTCGGCGGCAAGCGAACCGGCGACCTGATGTCGCGTGTCAGCAGCGACACCGACCGGATCTGCAACTTCTTGTCGCTGAACCTGCTCGATTTCGGCACCGACTCGCTGATGATGCTGATGACGGCCGCGATCTTGCTGGCGATCGATCCCTGGTTGGCGCTGGCGACGCTGCTGCCGTTCCCGATCATCGGCTGGCTGGTGGGCCGGGTGCGCGAGCGGCTGCGGCGTGGCTTTCTGGAAGGGGTGCGGGTGTGGGGCCAAATGACCAGCGTGCTGGCCGACGCCATCCCCGGCATTCGCGTGGTCAAGGCGTTCGCCCAGGAAGATCGCGAGATCGAGCGTTTCCGCCAGAGCAACGAGCAGGTGTTGGCGGTGAACGACCGGGTGAACAAGGTCTGGTCGTTTTTCGGTCCGATGGTCACGTTCATGACTGAGTGCGGGCTGTTGGTGGTTTGGGCCTTCGGCGCCTGGAGGGTGTTCCAGGGGCAGGTCACGGTGGGCGTGTTGACGATGTTCTTCGCCTATATCAGCCGCTTCTACTCGAGGCTCGATTCGATGAGCCGCATGGTCGCGGCGGTGCAGCGAGCGGCCGCGAGCACGCAACGCATCTTCGAGATTCTCGACCGCGTACCGAGCGTGGCCGAACCGGCGCGGCCGGTGCATCCGCGCCGCATCCACGGCGAAATCGAGTTTCGCGGGGTGGGCTTCCGCTACGGCAACCGCGACGTGCTCGACGACATCCGCCTCGCGATCGAGTCAGGCGAGATGATCGGCCTGGTGGGGCCCAGCGGTTCGGGCAAGAGTACGCTGGTGAACCTCGTTTGCCGGTTTTACGACGTGAACGCCGGAGCGATCGCCGTCGACGGAGTGGACATTCGCTCGTATGCGCTTGAGGAGTATCGCCGGAACATCGGCATCGTTTTGCAAGAACCGTTCTTGTTTTACGGCACGATCGCCGAGAACATCGCCTACGGCCGGCCGGAAGCCACGCCGCGAGAGATCATCGCCGCGGCCCGAGCGGCACGCGCCCATGAATTCATCTTGCGCTTGCCCGACGGCTACGATTCGCTGGTCGGCGAACGCGGCCAACGGCTGTCGGGCGGCGAGCGTCAACGGGTCTCGATCGCCCGGGCGCTCTTGATCGACCCGCGGATTCTGATCCTCGACGAGGCCACCTCGGCCGTCGATACCGAAACCGAACGTGAAATCCAACTGGCCCTGGACAATCTGATCCGCGGCCGGACGACGATCGCCATCGCCCACCGCCTGAGCACGCTCCGCCGGGCCGATCGGATCGTGGTTCTCCAGCGCGGCCGGATCGTCGAGATCGGTCAACACGACGCGCTGCTCAGCCAGGACGGCGCCTACAGCCGCTTGCATAAGGCGCAGGTGGAATTGGCGGAGATGGGCCGGGGAAGTTGAATGACCAATGACCCACGACCTATGACCTCCCGCGAGCCGCTGCTGCCCGGCGCTTTCGGCCTTGCGCACGATCCGCGCGGACGCCTGATCTTGATCGACGCCGAGGGCCGGCGCCATGTGGGGGTCGAGCCGATCCGCGCGTTTCCGATTTCCGGTTCGACTCGCTGGGTGTCGATTTGCGATGCGCAGGGAGGGGAGTTGGCGTTCATCGACGACCTGGCCGAATTGCCGCGACAGGTCCGCGCGGTGTTGGACGAGGATCTGGCGCGCCGCGATTTCGTGCCGGTGGTCGAACGGATCGTCAGCGTGTCGTCCGAATCGGAGCCGTCGGACTGGGACGTGTTGACGGATCGCGGCGCCACCCGGTTTACCTTGGCCAATGACGAGGATGTACGTCGTCTAGGCCGGCAAGGAGCGACGATCGTCGACGCCCACGGCACTCGCTACCTGGTGCCCGTCGTCGCCGCGCTCGACGTCGCCAGCCGGCGGTTGCTCGAGCGATACCTCTAAAGTCGCCCGATGGACGACTTGATTGCGGCGAAGCCCGCGTTGCGGAAAGGCTGCCGAGGAGCTCGCCGTGGCTAGTCTGTTTCCTGGTATTGTGGTGTAGGCGTCCCGCCTGCCTGGCGGCTACGCAAATCGGTGGCCAGCCGGGTCATGATATGGCGGTCGAAATAGAGCCGGATGAAGAGCGCTTCAAGGCCGGGTGAATCGGGCATGAGCTTGCTCTTCCTGGGCGATCAACGCCAGGATTTCGTCGCGATGATCGAAGAAGTAACTGAGTGCGTGGACAACTTGGGCCTCGGTAATGCCCAGGGCCCCGATGATGTCGAGGACCGTTTCGCCGCGCTGATGCAGTGCAACCACATGACGGACGGTCACCCGCAGTCCGTCGATCAACAGTTCGCCACCGCAGACGCCTTCGAGCCGGACGATGTGCGGGTGTTCGGTCTTGATGGCTTCGGACATGTGGGTTTCTCCGAAGAGCGGTCATACATTCCTCCCAGTATAGCAAGTGGTCGAATTCCCGACCAGACGTCCGCTATCGCTGCCGCCGCGGCGGGCGTAGCGGGACACGGTCGGTCTTGACTTGATACCGACAGGATGTGCCGGGTTCATCCGGCGTCCGCCGCCGTGGGGGGCTGGTACAAGCGGTTCGTCTCGATGTACTTTTCGACGGCCCGCGGCGTTTGATAACGAATGCTCAAGCCCGCGCGCGCGCGGCGGCGGAGATCGCGGCTCGAAAGCTCGATCCTCGGCATCGGCACGAGCGCTTGACGTATTTCCGCCAACCGGGCGGGCGAAACGAAGGGCGCCAGGCAGGCGAAGTCGGGCTCGTCGGCGCCGCGGCGCACCACCACCGGCAGCGCCAGTTCGCAAATCCGCTCCGGTTCGCGCCAATGCGGCAGATCGGCGAGCATGTCGGCGCCCAGCAAGAAGAACAGCTCGCGCTGGGGCTGCTCGGCCCGCAGCGCGGCCAGGGTATCAACCGTGTAGCTCAGCCCGCCGCGCTCGATTTCCAACTGCGAAACCGTACACGTTTCGTTTCCGCCGAGGGCCAACTCCAGCATTTCAATCCGTTGCCGGGCGGGCGTCAATGCGTGCTGCCGCTTGTGCGGCGGGCGCGCGGCCGGCACGAACCAGACGGCATCGAGCCGGCATGCCTCGCGGCACGACTCGGCCAACAGCAAATGGCCATAGTGGACCGGGTCGAAAGTTCCGCCGAACAATCCCAAACGCATCGGTCGCGAGTCTCCGAAAAATCATGTTGCATTTGAGCATCCGCAAAACGGCCCGTCAATCGCCTTGATCCGGCGGCCTCGCGACGCCGCTTGCACATTTCTACCCCAACACTTAGAGTAGTTGATCCGATTCCAGGTGGAGAACAAGCGACCGACGAGACCGGTCGGGCGGCGGGCCGTGCAGCCCGCGAGCGTCTCGAAACAATGCGCGACACGAAGCAGCAAAACCTTTTCGACGCCGAGCCGCCCCGCTGGGAGCTCGACGACGTCGAGCGGCAGTGGATCGCCGCGGTGGTGGTGCCGAAGGGTCCGCCGCGAGAACTCGACTACCTCGTGCCCGACGCCTTGCGCCGGCGGCTGGCCGTCGGCCGCCGTGTGCGCGTGTCGTTGGGCCAAGGCGACCGGACGGCGGTGGGCTACTGCGTGCGCCTTGAATACCGCGCGGCGGGCGCGCGGCGGCTCAAACCGTTGGCCGCGGTGATCGACGAGGAGTGCCTGCTCACGCCTTCAATGCTGAAGCTGACCGAGTGGATCGCCGACCGCTACCTATGCCCGTTGGGCCAGGTGTTGGAAGCGGTGGTCCCCTCCGGCGTGCGCGGGCAGGCCGGCACGCGGCTGACGACCTTGTTATCGGTTTCGACGCAGGTGGCGGCCCGGCTCACGCAACTCGAATTGCCCAAGAAACAGGCCGAAATCTTGCGATTCCTCGCGGCCTCCGCAGAACCTCTGACGCCGGCCCAGTTGGCCCAGGGCGCCGGCTGCACGCAAGCCCCGATCGGCGAACTGCGCCGCAAGGGACTGATCGCCTCGGCGACGCGACGGCTGCCTCGGAATACCGACGTCGCGCCCTCGGCGGACCGCCAGCGCGATCTGACGCTCAACGCCGACCAAGCGACCGCATTGAAGTGCATTCTCGCGGCGCTCGTGGCCCGCCGCCACGAGACGATTCTGCTGCACGGCATCACCGGTAGTGGCAAGACCGAGGTCTATATTCGCGCGATCCAGGAGGTGGTCGGTTATCGCCGGCAGGCGATGGTCCTGGTGCCAGAGATCAGCCTCACGCCCCAGGCCCGGCAGCGGTTCCTGGCGCGTTTCGACTCCGTGGCCGTGCTGCACAGTCACCTGAGCGACGCCGAGCGGCACGCCGCGTGGCGGCGGATCGCCAAGGGCGAGGCGTCGGTCGTCGTGGGGGCTCGCAGCGCCGTCTTCGCCCCCACGCCGGACCTGGGGTTGATCGTGCTCGACGAGGAGCACGAAGCGAGTTTCAAACAAGACAGCGCCCCTCGCTATCACGCGCGCGACGTGGCCCTCGAAAGGGCCCGCGCCGAGGGCGTGCCGCTGGTGCTCGGTTCGGCGACCCCTTCGCTCGAAAGCTGGCACCAGGCGCGCCAGGGCGCTTACCAGTTGGTGAGCATGCCGCGTCGCGTACTCGACCGCCCCTTGCCGGCGGTCGTCACCGTCGATTTGCGCAACGAAACCCGCGACAAGACCCATACGGGCGCCATCAGCCGCCCGCTGCACGCGGCGATGCGGGAAGCGCTCGACGCCGGTGGCCAGGTGATCTTGCTCCTGAACCGCCGCGGCTTCTCGACGCACATCCAGTGTAGCGCCTGCGGGGTGGTCGTCCGTTGCCCGCACTGCGACATCGCGCTCACGCACCACCGGCAGGCCGCGATCGCCTTGTGCCATTATTGCGACTATGAGGTGCCCGCCCCGGCCAGGTGCCCCGACTGCGGATTCACCGGCATTCGTTACAGCGGCCTGGGAACGCAACGGCTGGAGGCCGAAGTGCGGGCGCGTTTTCCCGACCACCGCGCGCTGCGGATGGACACCGACACCATGAGCGCGCGCGGCAGCCACGAGCGGGCCTTGGATTCGTTTCGCGAGGGCGAGACCCGCATCCTGCTGGGGACGCAGATGATCGCCAAGGGGCTCGACTTTCCCAATGTCACGCTGGTCGGCGTCGTCAATGCCGACACGGCGCTGCACCTGCCCGACTTTCGCGCCGCCGAGCGGACCTTTCAACTACTGGTTCAAGTCGCCGGCCGAACCGGGCGCGGGCCGAAGGGGGGAAGAGTCCTGGTGCAGACGTTCAGCCCCGACCACGCGGCGATCAAGGCCGCGGCGCGGCACGACTATCATACGTTCGCCGAGCAAGAGCTTCCCGGCCGCGAACTGCTCATGTATCCGCCCTTCGCCGCCATGGCGCGGCTCGTGGTGCGCGGGCCGGCGGAAGTCGTGGCGCGTGAGTTCGCCGCGCAGCTCGCCGAGCGGCTCGCCGCCGCTTTGGCCCGGCACGAGGCCCAGGCGCGTCTGCTCGGGCCGGCGCCGGCCCCCATCGCCAAGCTGCGCGGCCTGCATCGCTTTCAACTGCAAATCCAGAGCCCGCTTGCCGAACGGGTCCGGGCCGCCGTTCGCGAAACCACCAGCGAGCTCAAGCCGCCCTCCGGCGTGCAATGGATCGTCGACATCGACCCGCTGGACATGCTCTAGACTGTCCTTGAAAAGTCCCGTGAGGAATTCCCATGCGTATCACCCGCTTCGAAACCTTCCTGGCCAACGCCGGGCTGCGCAACTACCTGTTCCTGCGGCTCACCACCGATACCGGAGCAACCGGCCTCGGCGAAGCGTCGTTGGAATGGCAAGAGCGGACGGTCGAGACCCTGGCCCACGAATGGGTCGAACGCCGCGTGCTCGGCCGCGAGGCGTTTGACGTCGAGGAGATTGTGGGGGGCATGATGCGCGACCAGTACCAGGGCGGTTCAACCGTGATGACGGCGATCAGCGGCGTCGAAATCGCGCTCTGGGATCTGATCGGCAAGGCCTGCGGACAGCCGGTTTACAAGTTGCTGGGCGGCCGTTGCCATCGCACGCTGCCGGCCTATGCCAACGGCTGGTATGGAGGCGCCGCGACGCCGCGTGAGTACGCCGAGCGCGCCAAAGACGTCGCCGGCCGCGGCTACACGGCGATGAAGTTCGACCCGTTCGGCACCGCCTGGAAGACGCTTTCAGCCGACGGGCGCGAGGCGGCGGTCGACATCGTGGCGGCGGTGCGCGGGGCGGTCGGCCCCAGGGTGGGGCTGATGATCGAGTTCCACGGCCGGCTGGGCGCGACGGCGGCCATCGAGATGATGAACGACTTGGCGCCGTTCAAGCCCGAGTGGTGCGAAGAGCCGGTGGCGCCGGAATGCCTGGACTTGCTGGCCGAGGTCAAGCGGCGGACGACCTGCCGTGTATCATCGGGCGAACGGCTCTATACGCTGGCCGATTTCTTCAAGCTGGCGGCATTGCGGGCGGCCGACGTGGTGCAGCCCGACATCGCGCACTGCGGCGGCCTGCTGGCGGCCAAGAAGATCGCCGCGATGGCCGCGGCGCAGGACATCCAGGTGGCGCCGCACTGCTCGATCGGTCCCGTGGCCCTGGCGGCCGCCTTGCACTTCGACGTCAGCACGCCGAACTTCCTGATCCAGGAAGCCTTCGCCGAGTTCGACGTCGCCTGGCGCAACGACCTGGTAAGGGGTTGGAACCCATTGGCCCGCGGCGAGTTCACCTTGTCCGACGCGCCGGGGCTGGGCCTGGAACTCGATGAGGACGCGATCACTCAGCATCCCTACCAGCCTCACGCCTTCCCAAGCTTGTGGGACGAGCAGTGGCTGAGGGATTTCACGCCGCGCTAGGAGTCTGTCCGAGATTGACCTGTACCGGAATTGGGAGAATGGGGATACTGCGTGGGGTGCGGAGGAAAATGGATTTTTCCCGATGGGAGACGGATCATGGACGATCACGGCAAGCAGTTTC